>Ga0206795_1013_pt1 | contig 38417 bp, 38 predicted proteins | sample Alteio_BWOrgCont_71_FD_152872 | JGI IMG/M metagenome (GOLD analysis project Ga0206795, IMG submission 152872) | Enriched cells from forest soil in Barre Woods Harvard Forest LTER site, Petersham, Massachusetts, United States -... | ecosystem: Environmental > Terrestrial > Soil > Temperate forest >... | reverse complement strand
CTCGCAAGACCGCCGGAAGCCTGTTCCCGAGCAGTCTCCAAGTCTGCAACCTTTTGCTGCGCGAGTTCTTGCTTGGTCCGGGCATCCTCCAAGTCGTTGAGGAGGCCGTCTCGCTCTTCTTTGAGATTTGAGGACAGCAGAGCCGCCTGCTCAGCGAGGGCGGCTCGTGCAGCCAACTCCTGCTTCAGCCGTGCGATGTCCAGGAACTCACTCGCGGACGCAACTCCTTGTCCAGGCATTCTTGGCGCGTTAACTCGCTGCTCAGGCAAAGAATGTTTGCTAGTAGCTTCTGTTTGGCCTGCGGGCTGCAGGGTGCCATGGAGGCTTTTGCGCCACGACAAAGCACAGATGCCTATTAGAAGCCCGGCTGCGATCGCCGCGGCTTGGATCAAACGTCGCCTAAAAAGCCTCGGACCCATTTTGCCAAGAAAGTCACTTGGTGGACTTAGGTCTACGGACGAACCACGAGACAATTCCTGCTGAAGCAGATCGAGCAACTTTGTCTTGCCAGCATCGAGGTGTGTCGACGACAGCCGAGCGGGGCTCCCAGGCGTAGGTCTAGTCCCTACAACTTGGTCTACTCCTCCATCCAACATAGCGGATACGAACATCCCGTATTCGACCAAATTGCGCTGGCAGGTTGGACAACTGTAGGAGTGTTGCGTAAATCGCTCTAGCTCTTCAGGCGAGGCTTCCGCAGCGGCGACAAGGATACACAGGCGTTCGTAGTCAAGGTGCTCTGAATTTGATCTGGTAAGTTTCAAGCGTCCTCTATTCGGACGGACTCGAGAGAATCTTCGTTCGCAATCAGGCTTCTAAGTTTTGCCAGACCTCGGTAGAAGTGATTCCTGACGTTCCCGAATGAATCATGCATACTATCCGCGATCTCATGCAAGGAATATCCTTCCGAGAAATACAAACGCAGCGTCTGCTGCTGCGGCGCCGAAAGCAGGGCCAGCGCGCTGCTCAGGCGTTGCTTGATCGCAAGAAGTTCAGAGTAGTCCATGTAGACAGACGTTTCCGAGTCTGGAACTGTATCAATGGGGTCGCACTTATAGAACTTTCGGAGAGAAAGGTGACGCCATCGATCCAGGCTGCAATTGTAAACGATCGTAATGATCCAACGCCGCACATTCCCTTTTCCGGAGACCTTCGTGCCGGCACCCTTAAAAACTCTCAAGAAGACCTCTTGGACCATATCTTCGGCTTCACCGGAATCCTTCAGTATCCGGTACGCGATTGAGTAGACGAGTCGCCAATACAAATCATAGAGTCCCGAAAGACCGTTATGATCGCCTAGACGTAGCTGATCCAGCAGACGCTCTGCCGCGTCTTCCGCCTTGTGCGGCATGACGGGGTCTATTGGGACCAGCACACCGTCCGTCATGCAGCCTGGTCCCCTAACCGGGAATTATCGGAACTGATTACTCTCACGTTGACCGCTGCGTTCTAGCGAGGTTTAGCAACTGTCCTTAGGGACAAGTACCGCGACAGGGCGTCTAACCGTAACGCTCCCGACAAATATAGCTGGTGGAAATTGTGGACGCGACTCGATTCTGTTACGAATCGATTCTACTAGGTCGATTGAGCGCGATAAGACGTTAGCCTGAGATCGCTAAATATATTACGAATCAAATGCTTAACGGGAGGATATGAGTACTGCTACTTTCTAAGCGAATTGGAAAGCAGCCTATGCGCCACTGGTGGAAAAAGTGGACACGCCCGCTTGCCCGGTCTCAGCTGCTCTTAAGAACGCCTCGGTCCTTGCCCAAGTAAGCAACGCGATCGGACTTGGGAGAACTGCAAGGCAGCATGCCGCAACGCGGCGGCTCATCCACGCATTCGCTCGATCGTCGCTGACGTACTCGCGGATGAGATCTGTCATCGGGGCATTCAGGAATTCTGCAACACTTTGACGGAAGGCCTCCCGCTGAACGATGTTTGTCGCTGCCTCACCATATCGGTCCTTAAGACTCAAGTCCGCAAATTGCTTCTCTTGAGGGACATAGCTGTCCGCGAAATAACAAAACTTGGTCACAATCCCAGGCAAGTTCTTCATGTGACGATCATGAAGCGCCTGTCGAGCAAGCTGAACTGAGGCTTGGTCAACCGCAACGTCACGGTTGTTCGATTTTCCTTTAGACGCCCCGACTAATGTCGGCCCCCCGGCTGGATTTGAAGAAACAGTTCCCTGGAGATTCACATTACTCCTTGAGACAGAGTTTGCAAGACGCATCACGACTCGCCTGACGGTCCCATTTTGACCGTGATCGATTCCAATGCGAAGCCCCTTCACGTGAAGCCGAGCAATCGGATCCGAAGGATCTGAAAAACAGAAAGAGCGCTCCCAATGCTCAACCCACGCGAGAGCCGCGCGAAAATGGCCTTCTTTATACCCCCGGAACGCATCGTGGCCAAGATGTTTGCTCACCGCCCTGAGGTCAGCTGGTTCCAGTAGCGTGTGGGGAAGGGTGCGGAGAAGGATCTCATCGAAGTGTGCCGTGATTCGCGGCAAGGCCAAAGCGGACTTCATGGAACCTTGTTTCCTACTAGCATCGGAGAAAGGGTCAGGATAGCAAAAACATCATCGAGTTGGTGTTGCCGGCGTGCAGCCTTGTGCAGCGCTCTCGGTGTGCGGCGCCCAATGTCCTTCAACTGTTGGGCGACGTTGGCCTTCCCAAACGGCGACTGCCAAGCCACAGCGATAGAACTTGGAGCGAACGTGTATACAGGTATACAATAAGGCAGAGATATCCGGCGTGATAAAGCGTGCAGTCGACGTCGGGGAGATCTGATGAAAGGTCGACCCAGAGAGTATCCGTCGCCGGACGGCATTCGAATTGCCACGGGCGCTTAGTTGCACCACCGTTATCGCCGATGACTTATGCTAACCCAAAAACCCATCTTCCTCGTCTTTGCTCTCACGATTGTCTGTTCCAGTCCGGCTCCAGCTGAGTGGTTCCAAGGCAGCACCCATACGCACACGATCAACAGCGACGGAGACTCGACTCCCGACGCAGTCGTCCGGTGGTACCGCGAACATGGCTACGATTTCGTATTCATCACCGACCACGGCATGATCACCAACGTCGAGCCGCTAAACGCTCTCTTTGGCGGTGACGGGCAATTCCTCGCGATCGCTGGAGAGGAAGTCACCTCGAATGCGAAGTCCCCCGAGCTTCACGTCCACGTCAACGCCCTCGGACCGAAAAGCAAGATTGCGGCCCGAAAGGGCACCAACGCCCGCGACACGCTCCAGCTGGATTTAGATGCGATTGCCGGCGGCGGTGGCATTGCGCAAATCAATCACCCGAACTTCTTCTGGCAGCTGACCGTGGATGATATCGCCGCGGTAAGAGGTGCTCGACTGCTCGAAATCATGAACATGCACCCCATCGTAAATAGTCTGGGAGCTGGCCCAGGCGCCCCCAGTGCTGAGGAGCTGTGGGATCAGGTCCTATCACGCGGCATGGTGATCTGGGGCGTGGCGTCTGACGACATGCATCAATTGAAGGAATCCGGTTCTAGTAGCGCGGGCACGGCGGGGCAGGGCGCAGTGCCGGGCCGAGGTTGGATCGTCGTACGTGCCGAGCATCTGAAAACAGATGAAATCATGGCTGCGATCGAAAAGGGCGACTTCTATGCATCGACCGGCGTTGCCTTGAAGGACTACCACGCGGATTCAAAACAGATAACGGTCGAAGTGCAGTCTCGCGTAGAGTATCGCGAGAAGTATCGAATCCAGTTCATTGGCAATCACGGCGAGATTCTCCAGGACGCCACCGCGGAGTCATCCGTCTACGAGATCAAAGGCAACGAGGGCTATGTCCGGGCCAAGATCACGAACTCCAATGGACAAGCGGCGTGGACACAGCCTGTGTTCACGGACGGCCAAAAACTTCCATAACTGAGCGAACGAAACATTCTCAAAAGCAAACGAAGTTTTGAAAACGAGGGTTTTTGAGAGGGTTTCTTAGATTGACACATGCTGTATACACTTATACAGTATCTAGATATGCCTCCGCGCAAACCGTTCCTTCTTCCAAACGAGCTGCCGGCTCCTCAGGCGTCCGCGTTGCCGCGTCCGGCTTCTCTCGTTGAGACGGTGGTCAAAGCGTTGCGCCGGCGGATATTGAGCGGCGATCTGGCCGAAGGCACCCTACTAAACCAAGTCGCAGTTGCCAGAGAATACGCCGTCAGCCGCATTCCCTTACGGGAGGCTTGCCGGCAACTGGAAGCGGAAGGGCTCCTTACCTTCCAACCAGGCAAGGGCGCGGTCGTGTCGAGTCTTTCGCTCGCGGAGATTTCGGAAGTCGTGGAACTACGAACCAAGCTTGAGCCGGATCTGCTGCAGAAGGCGATTCCACGCTTGACCAAGGAAGATTACGATCGCGCCAGCGAGATTCTCGATCAATTCGAAGCTGCGCTCGACTCTGGAGAAGTCGAGACGTGGGGCGACTTCAACTGGAAGTTTCACTCGCTTCTTTACGCGCCAAGTGGACGTTCCCTTGCGCTCGGATTCGTGCAGAACCTCCATCGTCTCAATCACCGCTACGCGCGGATGCAGATTTCGCTCACCAAGTGGGAGCAGCGCGCCGCGCGCGAGCACCGGACGCTTCTCGCGCTTTCGCGCCGCAAGGAAACGGAAAAAGCTGTGCAATTGCTCAGAGAGCATATTGTCACCGCGGGCGAAGCACTGATCGAGTTTCTTCAGAGCCACCGGGCCGAAGCGGCTGAATCCATCAAAGGAGCATGAGGGTTGGGAATCCGTATTCGGGCAATCGAGGTTTTCCGGGTGGAGCTTCCACTCGTTGAGGGCAGCTACCAGTGGTCGGGCGGAAACTCCGTCTCGGTGTTCGACTCGACCGTGGTCGCCGTTTACGCCGATCAAGGCGTTACCGGGTTCGGTGAGATCTGCCCGCTTGGCTCCGCCTACCTTCCTGCCTATGCAGCCGGCGCGCGTGCTGGCATTGCCGAGTTGGCCCCCTGCCTGATCGGCCTCGATCCAACCGAGCTCGGAGTATTGAACCGCCGAATGGACCAGTTGATGCGAGGGCACCCCTACGTCAAATCAGCCATCGACATGGCTTGCTGGGACATTCTGGGCCAGGTCACCGAACAGCCGTTGGTGACTCTCCTGGGTGGACGTGTGGGCAAAGACTTTCCCCTCTATCGCGCAATCTCCCAAGACACGCCCGAGAATATGCTCCGGATGGTGGATACCTACCGCAGCCAGGGCTACACGAAGTTTCAGTTGAAGGTGGGTGGAGACCCAAACGTCGACTTTGAACGCATTCAGGCGGTTTCGGCTGCGCTAGCAGCTGGAGACGTCTTAGTCGCCGACGCCAACACCGGCTGGACGCAACATCAGGCCTTACGCGTCGTAGCTGCCGTGGGTGATGCGGATGTCTACATCGAGCAACCCTGCCTGACGTACGACCAATGTCTGGCCGTCCGCCGGAAGACGTCGCTCCCTTTTGTGCTCGACGAGGTCATCGATGACATCGGTATGGTGTTGCGCGGCGTCGCCGACCAGGCGATGGACGTAATCAACCTGAAGATCTCGAAAGTGGGTGGGTTGACCAAAGCCCGCCAGATCCGGGATCTGTGCGTCTCCCTCGGTATCGCAATGACCATCGAGGATACCTGGGGCGGCGACATTGTCACGGCTGCGATCGCACACTTGGCCCACAGCACCCCGATGGAATACCTTTTCTCCTCGACCGACTTCAACAGTTACGTTACCGTGAGCACGGCCGAGGGGGCACCCGAGCGGTGCAGCGGCAGACTGGCAGCGCCGTGCCGGCCTGGACTCGGCATCACGCCGCGCATGGAAGTCCTGGGTAAACCTGTTTTCGAGGCAGGCAGAAAATGACGGCCTCGCAAGCTAGTTTGTACCAAACCTATTTCTATCGCGAACCAGAACCATGGAGATTAAACCCTAAAATGGACCAGAGAGATTGGCGTGGTGTGTTTCCGGCGATGACGACGCCGTTCAAAGAAGACCTGTCGGTCGACTACGATGCCGTCGAGCGCCAGGCCTTCTGGCTGATTTCAAGTGGCTGCACGGGCTTGGTGGCATTGGGCTCTCTTGGAGAATCGCCCACGCTAACGGCCGAGGAGAAGATCCAAATCTTGGAGACCTGCCGGCGTGCACTGGGCGACCGGGTGCCGTTAGTCGCAGGAATTTCGGGGCTCGCGACTCCCGAAGCGGTTGCTCTCGCAATGGCTGCAGAATCCGTGGGCTGTGACGGCCTCATGGTTCTTCCGCCTTATGTCTACAGGGGCGACTGGCGGGAAACGGAAGCGCACTTGAGCGCCGTCTTTTCCGCGACTCCGCTTTCGTCGATGCTCTACAACAACCCTATCGCTTATGGAACGGACGTCACGCCAGAACAGCTGAGGCAGCTCGTACGTCACCCCAACCTTCACGCCGTGAAGGAATCGAGCGGTGATATCCGGCGTGTGACCGCACTCCGAGAAGTACTCGGAGATCGGTTGGCGATCTTTGTGGGCATGGACGATGTGGTCGTCGAGAGTGTGGCGGCCGGCGCCGTAGGCTGGATCGCCGGACTAGTGAACGCATTTCCGGCCGAATCAGTGCGGCTTTTCGAACTGGCCCAATCAGGACCGTCCGTCGAGCTGCGGGATCTCTATGAGTGGTTCCTGCCTTTGCTTCGGCTGGACACAGTGCCTAAGTTTGTCCAGCTCATCAAACTTGTCCAGGCCGAAGTCGGTAAAGGCTCTGCCCGAGTGCGGCCACCGAGGTTGGAACTTGCCGGCGCGGAACTCGAACAAGCTCACCATTTGATCCAAGAACGGCTCCAAAGACATATGGTATCGGCGGTATGAATCGGATTCGATGGCGCCTGCTTGTCGTCGCGACGGCTCTCATCTCGTTCACATCGAGCGCCGAAGCTTCCGAGGAGTTGACCAAGACTCTCGGCCGAATCTTCAACTCGAAGGACTTTGAAGCCAAGCGCTTCGGACCGGCCCGTTGGACCGACGGCGGCTCCGCTTACACCACTGTAGAACCATCCGCACCCAACGGCGACGGGAAAGACGGCGGAATAGCGAAAGACAGCGCGAAAGATATTGTTCGCTACGACACAGCAAGCGGTAAACGTGTAGTTCTAGTGTCCTCAGCTATTCTGACGCCCTCAGGAGAAAGCAAGCCACTCGCGTTAGACGACTACGCCTGGTCGAAGGACGGCAAACGGCTGCTTGTATTCACCAATACGCGCAAGGTCTGGCGGCGTAACACACGCGGCGACTACTGGGTGCTCGATCGGGAGAGCGGCCAACTGCGCAAGCTGGGAGGCGCAGGCCCAGCCTCCATGTTGATGTTCGCGAAATTCTCGCCAGATGGATCGCGAGTTGCCTACGTTCGCGAGAACAATATTTACGTAGAAGATCTGACAACGGGAGAGATACACCCGATTACGTTCCGTTCAACTGAGGCGATCATCAACGGCACGTCGGACTGGGTCTACGAAGAGGAGTTCAATGTCCGCGACGGATTCCGCTGGAGCCCGGACGGCCGCAGCATCGCGTATTGGCGATTCGATACGAGCGGCGTCCAGGAGTTCACGCTGGTCAATTACACGGAGAGCCTTTATCCCATACTGACAAGGTTTCCCTATCCCAAGGCGGGAACGACGAACTCAGCCGCGCGAATTGGAGTCGTTAGCGCAACGGGAGGCGAGACGCGATGGATGGACGTACCCGGTGATCCACGCGACAACTACATCGCTCGCATGGAATGGGCGGACAACTCAAACGAGCTTGTGATCGAACAGTTGAATCACCTCCAAAATACGAATGATCTCCTTCTCGCGAACGCACAAACTGGCCAAGTTCATCGCGTATTTCGCGATCACGATGACGCTTGGGTGGACGTGGTGCAAGATATCCGCTCCACCGAAGACGGCCAGCAGTTCCTTTGGCTCAGCGAACGAGATGGCTGGCGGCACGCTTACGCTGTCGCGCGCCAGGACGGCTCTGCGCGCCTGGTCACCCGGGAACCAGCGGATGTAATCGACCTCTTGGAAGCTGGTCCGAAAGGGGAATGGGTCTATTACACCGCCTCACCGAACAATCCAACTGAGCGCTACCTCTACCGGGCGCGCCTCGATGGTTCAGGCTCTGCGGAACGGCTGACGCCGGCTAGCGCAACCGGAACTCACGACTACTCTATTTCGCCCGATGGCCAGTGGGCATTTCATGCCTATTCCACCTTTGACCAACCTCCTGTGACCGAGTTGGTCAAGTTACCGGGCCACGCAGTCGTCCGAGTGCTCGAGCAGAATGCCGACTTGCGATCCAAGGCCGCTCCTTTGATCGAACCGGTCGAGTTCTTCCACGTTGACAGCGGAGACGGCGCCACCCTTGACGGATGGATGATCAAGCCGCACGGATTCGATGCATCGAAGAAATACCCGGTGCTGGTCTACGTTTACGGAGAACCCGCTGACGTGACCGTAACCAACGCTTGGCATGGAGAACGTTCTCTTTTTCACCGGGCGTTCGCAAACGACGGTTACGTCGTGATTAGTATCGACAATCGCGGCACGCCTGCGCCGAAAGGCAGGGCATGGCGCAAGATAATCTACGGCTCGGTCGGAGTCCTTTCCTCCGAGGAGCAGGCCGGGGCATTGCGGAACTTACTTGCCACGCGGCCGTATTTGGATCGTGAACGCGTCGCCGTCTGGGGCTGGAGCGGAGGCGGGTCGAACACGCTCAATCTCATGTTTCGCTCTCCGGACCTGTACAAGGTGGGAGTTTCCGTGGCGCCCGTACCCGACCAGAGATACTACGACACTATCTACCAGGAGCGATACATGGGGTTGCCCAAGCAAAACCCGGAAGGCTATCGCTCGGGATCGCCGATCAATTTTGCGGAAGGCTTGCGCGGAAAACTTCTCCTGGTCCACGGCAGCGGCGATGACAACTGTCACATGCAGGGATCGCAGCTTTTGATCAACCGGCTCATCGAGCTCGGCAAGCCATTCGATTTCATGGAGTATCCCAACCGCACACATGCCATTTCGGAAGGCGACGGCACTTCGTTCCACATCTATAGCCTCATCGCCCGCTACATCGAGGAGCATCTCCCGGCCGGGCCCAGGGAACGGGTCGCCCCCAAGTAGTCCAAATGGTTCCACAGCCCCCTACAGAGCAGTTGGAATCGTCCGACACCAGTTTCTTCGGACATCCCCGTGGACTGTCCACGCTGTTTCTTACCGAGTTGTGGGAACGCTTCAGCTACTACGGGATGCGCGCCTTGCTGATCCTTTACATGACGGCAAAATCAAGCCAGGGCGGGCTGGGATTCGATGTAGCCAAGGCTGCGGCAATCTATGGTCTCTACACTGCGGCGGTCTATCTGAGCGCGTTGCCGGGAGGCTGGCTCGCCGACCGCCTGTTCGGGCTGCAGCGTGCGGTTTTATATGGTGGCATTTTGATCGCGTTGGGCCATTACAGTCTGGCGCTCGGCACCCTTTCATTCTTTTATGCGGGGCTGATTTTGATTGTGCTCGGCACCGGACTGCTGAAGCCAAACGTTAGCGTACTCGTCGGTCAGCTCTATATGCCGAAGGATATCCGGCGCGACGCCGGCTTTTCCATTTTCTACATGGGGATCAACCTTGGAGCGTTTATTTCGCCTCTAGCCTGCGGCTACTTAGGCCAGCGAGTTGGATGGCATCTCGGGTTCGGTCTGGCCGCTGCGGGGATGACAGTTGGGCTTACCCAATTTCTTCTCGGCGCCAAGCATCTGAGGAGCGGGGACGCTGGACCGAAAGCATCGAAGAAACGCGAGGCCCAGGGGCAACTACTACGAGGCGGCGGCTGGTGCGCCGCGGTTGTTCTCGGATTGATCTACCTCGCACATAGCGGTGTTGTTGCAATCACCGCAGAAAGGCTCTCGACCTTGATGGGTGTGGTTCTCTCAGGCTTTCAGCCGGCATCTTTATCTGGCTCTCCGCCATTGCGCCGTGGACTTCCTCCGAGCGGCGTCGCTTAGTTGTGATCCTGGCCCTGTTTGTCGCGTCCGCGATTTTCTGGTCCGTCTTCGAACAGGCGGGATCGACTCTGAACCTATTCGCGGAGCGCAACACTAATGACGAGATTCTTGGCCATTCGTTTCCGGCCAGTTGGTCGCAATCTCTCGAGCCGCTGTTCATTATCCTGCTCGCACCAGTATTTGCTTGGATCTGGTTGCGTCCAGGAACCAGGAATCTATCAAGCGCGGGAAAGTTCGTCGGTGGCCTTGTCTTCGCGAGCCTTGGGTATGCGGTCCTCGTCATCCCCGCTCTACACTCGGCCCACGGAGTCCTGGCGAGCCCCCTGTGGCTGACCTTCACGTATCTGCTGCACACGATCGGAGAGCTTTGCGTGAGCCCAGTTGGATTGAGCGCGATGACGCAGCTTGCGCCGAATCGTGCCGTGGGAATGATGATGGGCGTCTGGTTCCTGTCGACTTCGGTCGGAAACTATCTGGGCGGACGTTTCGCGTCCCTATACGAATCGCTCCCTTTGCCCAGTCTCTTTGCGTACGTAGCCTTGATGGCCCTCGTGGCCGCGATCACGCTCGCGATTCTGGCAGGACCGATCAAGCGATTGATGGTCGCTTCGGAGCAAGCCCCGTGCTGACGCCCGATTCTTTGCCTCGGCTCCAGGCGATGATTGCTGAGCAAGAGCTCGACGGCTGGCTTCTCTACGACTTCAAGGGGCGGAATCCTATTGCCTCTGCAGTGGTCGGAAATTGGATCGCCGGGACCCGGCGTGTCTTCGTCAAGGTTCCGCGAAAGGGCATGCCAATCGCCCTGATTCATGAGATCGACAAAGAGCTCTGGCTGGACTGGCCGAAGGAATGGACCAAGCGTGTATATATCCGACGCGAGGACCTGGAAGGGGAGGTCGCGACTCTAGTAAATGGCGAACGTCTGGCGCTCGACTATTCCCCACGCGGCTCAGTCCCCTATCTCGATTGCGTACCGGCTGGCTTGAGAGACTTCCTGCTGGACCTGGGTGCCGAATTGGTGCCTTCCATCGACTTGGTCACGCGCTTCTGTTCGCTGTGGACGCCAGAGGATCGGGCTTCACACGTTCGGGCGGCGCGGAGAGTGGCCGAGATCGCGATCAGTGCAATGCGTGTCGCCGGCGAAAGCTCCCGTCTTCAAGAACCTATGCGAGAGTACGGTCTGGCGGTTTGGATTCGTGAAGCGTTCGACCAGGCAGGTTTAACGACTGAAAGTGGGCCCAGCGTTAGCTTCGGAGCGAACGCCGCCCGCAATCATTATGATCCGTCGGGTGAAAGTTCTGCTTCGCTTGTCCCCGGACAGCTTTTGCTGATCGACTTGTGGGCAAGGGAACCTGGTGGAATCTATGCGGATCAGACCTGGATGGCTGCGATCGGTGCACCGTGCGACCGTGACGCCCATCTTTGGCAAGTCGTCCGGCAGTCGCGTGATGGAGCGCTAGACCTCCTACGCCAACGCGTCCAGACACACACGCCGGTTCAGGGAGCCGAGCTGGATCGTGCTGCCAAATGCATCATCCACGAAGCAGGCTTCGGCGGCAACGTCGCGTCTAGGACCGGCCACTCCATCGACCGTTTCGGTCTCCACGGATTTGGGCCACCGATTGACGACACCGAAACCTGCGACTCGCGCGTCTTGATTCCCGGCGTGGGGTTTTCCGTAGAGCCAGGCATCTATCTCGCAGGCGAAACCGGAGTGCGGAGCGAAGTGAACGCTTGGGTCGGAGACGGGGAAGTGCTAATAACACCTGTGAACTACCAGGCGGAATTGGTGATTTTGTAGCGTCGGCTCACATGTTTGTCGTTGAAGTGATGGGAGCAGAATTGCGCGTCCAGCATAGGGACGGCGATGCTCCTAGGATTCCCGGCTTCCGGTTGGCTATCCAGACCGACTGCCGACTTGGTTTCAAAGGTATCCACAACAGGTACGCAGGTGCGGTCGGATCTCCGACTGAGTCTACTACTATGGTCGTTTTTCCGACCTTGCGACCTCCCATTTGCGGTCACAAAGCTTATCCGCAGTTTTTTAGCATCGGACCTGTCCTTTGCGTTTGTTTGCGATGTATTATCTTGAATATCTCCCGCATTGTAAGCCGGGGAGAATCCTACGGAGAGGCATGTGCCACATGACTGACTGGAAGCCGTCTTTGGATGATGAATCGATCGAACGCATTCGAGGTTTTGAGCGCGAGCTCGCTGCTCTCTGCCAGCGCTACGCATTTTCCCTAGAAATGGACGGATGCCAACAAATATGCTTGGTGGATCACAAGCGACCGCCGTTTCCTTCGGATGCACCAGAGCACGAAAGATCGTGGCCGTGGGTTGGCTATTTTACTACGGCGAACGAGCTTGGACTCTTTGATTTCAAAGGGACAAAGGGGATCCGGCTTGAGAGCTATGATGGTTATGGCGAGCACTTACAGAGCAGATGACCGTCGATGAAGCCATAACCGATTGTCAGCCAAACCAAGGCCACCACTCCCAACTTTCTTGGGCTCGGTATTCTTTCCTGCACCGCGCGGGCATCGCTCTTATTGCGGATCAGCTTAGGGGGCGATCCCATTCCGCTTAGCCCCTCCTGGGTACCCTCAACATCCAGTCTTCCCACCTGGAAATAAGAACTCCCTTGGATTGACGCGGCTCACACCTGAGGCGGTCAAGCCCGGTTTGACCAGACATTCTGAGAGTTGAACCAGGAGAGCAAGATCACATTGGTGTGACGATTCTGTGGCCAGGAGACACAGAGCTGGATACGGGCGCACATGTTCAACTCTCGCTCAATTCGTTTCCTATCGTTTCAATAAATAAATCGAATTGCACCCGCCTTTGGGAGGTGAAATTCGGCTTTTCGTTGACATGATTCTAGAAATGCCTCATGTTTAGACATTGGCACGAGCCTTCGACATTGGCCGAGTGAGAAAGGTCGGTCTTGGGAAGTGTCAGAGTCGAGTCACTACGCCTTCATCTCGTCTGACGAAAGCCAATTCTGCTTCGTCTAAGGAAGGAGTCTCCCATGGAGTGTGGCGAACCGTGCGTGTACGTCGAGTCTTCCGTGTCACCGGTGCCGCAGTAGCGGGCGCTGCAATTCTCCTCACGGGTTTTGTGTTCTTTAGGTCCAGCAGTCCTCCTCGCCAACGGCATCCAAATTCAAATAACCCGCGCGAACTGCTGGATGAGGCAGAACACTTGTTCTGGTTGTACAACTCGTCTGAAGCTCAGCCCTTGTACAAAAGAGCGGAGCAACTGTTCCGGACTAAGGGTGACGCTCGAGACGCCTTCTACGCGAGGATTAGCCAAATCCCAGCAGAGACTGGCACCGGCAATTTGGCAGAAGTATCGACCTACCTGGCTACGGAGCTGAAGAAGCACACCGCGAAGAGCGACCCTTATCTTCATCTACGGTTACTAGTCGTCAAGGGCATGGTGGATGTGGATCTTGATGCTTTATCGTCGCGGCCAATATGGCAAGAGGTGGAATCGCTTGCAACCTCGCTGGGAGAAAGAGATCTAGCTTCGCGCGCTTCTGGCGAACTCGGAATTCTCGCGTTCTTAGCCGGGAACGGGACGGAGGCAAAACAGAGGGTTACCAGCGCGCTCCTCCACGCGAAGATCTTCAACGACGTTGGTGCGGAGATCCGTTATCTTTCCTTCATCGGCGTGGGGTATGGCGAGGTTGACCGGCCCCAGGAAGCCTTAAAGTATCTGGACCAGGCACTCGGGCGGGCCGCAAAGAACCCAGACGTGGGCTTCCCTAAATTAGCAACCATCGGAAAGGTGTCAACTCTCATTACGTTAGGACGGTACGGCGAGGCGAAAGCCCTTCTCGACCAGGCTCTGGATTATGCGAGGGCGCGTAATCTGGCCGGTTATGAAGTTGACGTACTGACTCAATACGCCGCGATGAAAGTGAAGACGGGTGATCCTCGCGCCGCAATCAAAATCTACGAGCAAGCGGCAACGGAGGCGTCTAGAGTTCACTTCCTTCGGGGTTCAGCTGAAGTCCAGTCCCAATTGGCACTGCTCTACGTCAGAATTGGGGACCTCGCCAAGGCGAGAGAATGCGCCGCGGCCAGCACTGCTGCTCATCGTGCTCTGGGCGAGACATACGAAATACCGCACCATCTTGCTATTCAAGCCGATCTTCTGGCCCGTATGGGCAACATTGCAGGCGCGGCAGGGCTTTATGCTAAAGCGGCCGATGTTACCGAGGCAATGCTTCTGAACGCCCCGAGTATCGATGCGCGCCGATCGGTGATCAGCACGATGAGCGAAGTGTACATTGGCTATTTCGCGTTGGTGGCCGATCGAGGAAATTTGGAGGAAGCCTTTCGCATCATCGAGCAGGCGAGAGGACGCGTGGCAGCAGATTCCTTAAGAAGTCACCGCGATTCGAGTACGCTTAGCGAGACCATTCCGGGACCTGCGGAACGTCGCCTTGCGTCGTTAAATGAACGTCTCCTCGATTCAGAGGCTCCGATCGAACGTGCGCGGCTCATGGACGCCATATTTGAAACAGAACAGAACCTGACCGCCGATCCCGGCGCGCCGATGCCCGCGAAGCCAGTACTATTGCGGACACTGCAACGTGACCTCGCAGGGGACGAGGTAATGCTCGAATACGTACTCAGCGAGCCGAACTCCTATTGCTTGGTAATCAGTCGGCAAGAAGTGCACCTTGCGAAGCTTGAGGGAGCTAAGGAAATCAGGAAGCTAGCTGCCGACTATCGAAGCCACATCGACAAAAGTCCAGAAGCCCGGGCACTATCAGAGAAACTCGCGGGAGTGCTGTTGAATCCCTTGTCTCGGTATCTCGAAAAGAGGGACGTCATCATTGTTCCGGACGGGATCTTAAACCTGGTTCCGTTCGACGCTCTTTGGCTCGGGGAAGGCTATGGTCTGAATCGCCACGGGTTCACGATGGTGCCGTCTGGGACAGTGCTGCATTTGCTCCGCAATGAAGCGCCCCGGGCGAAGATGATCGCCTTCCTCGGAGTATCTGCGTCAGAACCGGGCACATCTCCAAAGAAGGTGAAGTCAGATGGTGGACTCGGGACGGTTTTTCGCGAACTCTTCGACATGAAGCGATCGGAACTAAGCGCCCTGCCCTCCACGGACGTCGAGGTGAAATCGATCGCGCAGATCCTTGGGGGGAACAGCACAGTCCTCGTGCGCGATCAAGCTACCGAGGCAGCCTTCAAGAGCGCGCCGCTCAGCCAAGTGAGTGTGATTCACCTCGCCCTTCATGGGATGGCCGATAGCTCGTTCCCTGACCGCAGCGCCCTGATCTTCTCTGGGGGTGGTCGGCCGCAGGAAGACGGCCTACTGCAGGCACGAGAGATTCGCAAGCTTCCTATCAGCGCCGATTTGGTGACGCTCTCGTCTTGCGATGCCGGACTGGGCCGGATCGAAGGAGAGGAAGGAGTGTCGAGCTTGGTTGAGGCCTTCCTGAATGCTGGGGCGAAGAGTGTCGTTGCCAGTCTCTGGCCTGCCGAGGATACTTATACCAAGAGCCTAATGCAGGCGTTTTACCGGCATTTAGCACTGGGAGAAACCAAAGGGGAGGCGCTACGCCGGGCTAAAGTGTATATGCTTCACCAGTTCGGCAACGCGGTGCCACCTTTGTATTGGGCCGGGTTCGTTCTGGTTGGCGACGGGAGTGAAAAGGTTCCATTCGGGGGAGCGCCTTGAAGGTCTGACGAGTACGCTCCAGGTCTGGAGCGCTTAGGCTGATTGAGCATGGCCAGAAAAACATCACTATTGCCGAGACCGAACCGGCTGTCGAGCGATCAAAGAGCGTCCATATTCGACAAGACCACCGGAAAGATCACGACACACTACTTCGATCCAAGGTACAACGGCACGGACTGGCCACAACGGGCCAAGCAGAGCCGGGAGCAAATTGTAGCGATAGAAGACCCCGAGCAATTCGAACTCGCGATGCACGAACTCGTTCGAAGCCTCCGAACGAGCCATACTGGATTCTTCCATCAATCTGTGCATCGCGTACCTGCTCGGCTTGCGATTGGCGCAAGCTTTCGGAAGGTCCAGCGGGATGGACAGACATTTTGGGTGGTTCAAGACGTTCACGAGGGTGGCCCTGCTCATCGCGCCGGTCTGAAGCCAATGGATGTTCTCACTACCATCAATGGTGCGAGCACCGCAGCGCCCGAGCAACCGATGTTTCCAATGGGGGCTCAGGCGCGGTTGACAGTGCTAAGGAACTCTGACGAAGTCATATTGGATGTTGACGTCCCTGTTCCACGGTCTCGCAAACAGCCATACGCAGAGCCTAAAGCGGTCACCTCTTCGACGCTAGAGGCTTCGATCGGTTATCTCAAAGTAAGCATCCTTCCAGGGCTATTAGGCCTCGACGTAGCAAGGGAAATCGATGCGGCCGTATCTGCGGTGGCGGATTGCGATCGACTCATCCTTGATCTTCGCAGTCATCTCGGCGGAGGACTCGGCGTATTGCGACTCATGAGTCACCTCACGCCCGAGAAGATTCCCATTGGTTATACGGTTACGCGGCGCAAGGTCGAACGCGGGTACAACAAGGAGAGTCTGCGGAAGCTGGATCATCTACCAACAGAGAAGCCAAATCCCCTGGCGATTCTGAGCATGGCAGTCAAGTTTGGAATACACGATCCATCGGTGGCTCTTATTTCCGAGGGCTCGGCGCGGAAGAGGTGGCATGGTCGAGTTGTGATTCTGACCAATGAACATACGGTTAGCGCCGGCGAGATGGTGTGCGCGTTCGCGCAGGAAAACAATCTAGCAAGGATTGTGGGCACCCAAACTGCGGGAAGACTGATACCAGGTTCAGGTTTCAAAGTCGGCCAAGGCTACATGTTGATCATGCCGCGGGCCGCATACATCACGTGGGGCGGGAAGACGTTTGAGGGCAAGGGGGTGCCTCCTGATGTCGAAGTGCCATGGTCCCCTGAGGAGTCTGCCGCGGGACAGGATAATCAACTGGAGACCGCTATTCGGGTCGTTCGGGAACTCTGAGTAACTCGCTCTCGCATATGTCTCTGTGACAGCTTCATTTTGTTTGCATCCATAGCGGCCAAAAGCGACACAAGTATGCTATCGAATAATCAGCGGAGAATAACTCCAACCGGAATCATACTTACGCACCCCGAGAGCGTATTGGCCTGGTTTCAACCGCGCCGAGTTGATAATCACTCCTACCACCGTCGAGCCATCAGGGTGAACAGTGGCGGTGCCGCTGCTGCTTAAAAGCGGCTCGGCTCGTCCGTCGTCGAAAAGGCCAACCTGGTAGGCGCCAGGTTCACTGCCGAGAGGCAGCGTGATAGTAAGGCTTACGATTCCCCGAGGCAGAACAAACGGAGATGGTTGAACAGCGGCTTGATCTGGCCCGCGGAATACTGGGCGCGCTTGCAGGTTGAACGCGGAGACGAATTGTTGTGGCGGGCGTTGGAGTAATTTGGAGCCGAAATAGGTCGCAACTCCGATTAACAGAATTGCAACACACGTCATGCTGGCGATCCAAATCGATCGATTTCGCAGGATCTGATTGCGGATTCCTTGGTACGCGTCGAAGCAAGGCGAACAGTGAAAGATATGGTCGCGATCCGCCTGCTTCAGAGCGGCTGTTCGGCGGGCCATTCGTTCGAGAACATCAGGTGCAGGGCAGCCGGTCCGCTCAGGATTGGGGTACGCCTGTCGGATTGCCTCCTGCAGTTCCCTGCGATCTTCGCTACTCCGTCGCATCAGTAGAGCATAGTACAACGAACTTCACGGCGATGAAACCGGCTGGCGAAGCCGTGTGAGAATTTCCTGGACCTTTCGGCGAACTTCCTTCATTCGCCTGGAAGCGGTTTTGGGACTGATCCCTAATTCCTGGGCTAGCTCCTTTGGCCTTTGGTTCTCTACAAATGCTTGAAAGTAAGGGATATCTTCCGCGAGCAGGTTCTTTTCGATGAGATCGAGTAGCTGGCGATGATAGACGACATTAAATGGATCGCCGCTCGAATCAGGGGGCACTGCCAGTTTAGACGGGTCGTAATAGACTAGTCGCCCATTATCTCGTTCTCGCGGTGCTGCCAAATGCCACTCTGACTCCCCAAGACTTCGGAACTGAGGATGGTTCTCTACAATGCTGAGATTCAGAGCTCGGCGGCCGGCCAAGTACCGACGAACCAATCCAATGACTTGTTTGTATTGACTCGCCGAACGCGGATCTACCCTGGGGACGGAGTCTCCGGATTCGTCGGGCGTAGGCCCTGGGGATCTCTGGATCGGCATGCGGCGACCCGATCAGGATGTCTTATTCTACCCCATAATAACGTCAAAAACGTATCCTTGTTCACACGAAAAGGCCGATCCAAACTGCGAAATACCGCGACCTGGTTTGCCTATATATATAGGGGCCTCTTTCTGTCCCTGTCGTACCGTCCCAGAGCCCCATGTTTCGCAGTAGAGGTATGTTCATGGGTCGGAAACCGAAGCCTCACAGACACGCTGTCTGGACTCCAGAAATGGTCAGCGTTCTCATGGAAGGAATCGAGGACGACGACCACGGACGCGCACTCGCCCAACACAGGCTGAAGATCTTACATCCTCTGCCACGAGGCAGGCAACGCTATCAGACCGAATTTGCAAGGTGGCTAACGAAGGTTTTTGAGGGGCGTCCTGTGGCGGGGGACCGTGTTTGGTTGACCGTGGCTTTCTGGCAAAACGAGGTCGACAGAGCTTTAATCGACGGAATCTTCGGGAACGCGCCAAAAGACGAACTCATTACGCGGATCTGCACAGCTTGGCCGAAGCTGGATCCACCATGGCTCAGTGATCGGATGGAGGAGGTTGCGCGCAGCGGCCTGCCGCATTGGATGGACAAGGAGTTTTGGCCAAACGAGGTCGATCCGATCCTCCTTATCGGTATTCGAAATTCGAATCAGTGTGAGCGGCAAGCCGTGGAGGCTGCTCAAAAAGATTGGCCTGAATGGCAGGAAGCGGCACTATGGGACCGTCTGAGGAGATTGCGACGACGGCTGAATGAGCGGACCCAAACGAGAGTATGCCCGTCGGCGCCGGCCGCACTTGTGTCAACAACTTCTGTGAATCATCACTCCACGATAGAGCAGCGCGTCGGGCCGGATCCGATCTTGCTGGAGGGAATCCGCGATGGGCGACGTCAGGAACGGGAGTCCGTGAACAGAGCCTTAAGCAACTTTCCCGAGTTGCGCGTTGGATCCATCTGGACGCGTCTTCGTCGGCTGAGAAGTCAACAAAGAGAAGAAGCGCATATCGGCGTGCCATTCAAGTGGACTACCGACTTGGATGAAACGTTGTACCAGACTCATGCGGAAAAAGGTCTGCGAGCAGCGGTGACCGAGATTGAGTTCATCACAGGTTGGCCACGGAACGCGATCTCTCGAAGAGCGCGTAAGCTCGGATTGCGGAACCAGCCAGTGGGATCGAGACGGCGCTGGCGGATGGCGGAATTTCGGTTCGCCCTCGAGTCCGTCAGCCACATGAGCGCCGCCGAAATCGCAGAAGCGATCGGAAGGTCGGAGAAAGCTGTTCGCGAGATGATCGGCCAGCGCGGTATCGAGGGCCGATTCCAAGATGGATACAGCCTGCGCGAGTTAGCTGAGATGCTACACGTGAGACGCACTGCGATTCGTAAATGGGTAAGGTCTGGACTACTCCGCCGGAAGAAGAACGGGCGCATCAGTGAAGAATCTTTGCAGTTGTTCTTAGCTGGTCATCAGGAAAACATACGGTGGACTTCTCTTGACGGGCACACTATATCTTGGATCGCGCAGCTTATTCAAGAGGCTGGGACGATTAAAGCCCCGGAACGGCCGTCTGGCGCCAAATATCAAAGCATGGAAGAACCGGAGGTGGAGCAACGGCCCACTCTTGCCGACACTGTTTCCAATAGGCACGAAGTTGATCCATCCGGGGATCCCGGGCCGCATGATAACCAAGCGCATGCCGCCAACCCTGGCTTGTAGCGGTTTCAAAGAGCGTGGTGTCCGCCCACTCCAGGAAGCGAAGCCAAAGGAACTGTGACTCGAGCGGACGTTTCTCGGAAGATGCGTCCGCATACTCCAAGAATCCCGGACATCGCTGCTGAAGGATCGCAGAAGTCCGCGGAGAAAGGAGGCCTTCGGCTTCGACGACCAGTCTGAGCCAATAAGAGAATGCGCGCCATTTGATGAATTCGTTCACGGCCTCACCCAGTCTCGCTGGTGTAACCAATTGGGATTCACTGTCGGCAAGACGCCGGGAGTATCGAGCTAAACGAGCTTCCTCGTGCCGGAATTTGGAAGGTCGTCTCAAGGAAGGCTCCCTGGCGCCTGCAGTGTCACTTGCAAGTCTTGGTAACTCCCCCATAGTGGCTTCTCCCCCAACGCCCAACCCTCACAAGAAAAGCGGACGAACCGGGATCTCAGCGGATTGTGGCAGCAAAGCGAATCGTGCTTCGACGAGTTCACAAGCTCTAAGTTATCTACCATCAAATCGATCTGCGGCATGACGACAACGGCAGCTCGTAGGGGGAGGAATCACAAATGTACTCCACGACTCGTTAGGTGTCAAGAGACCGCTGATCTGCTGACCGCTGAGCTGCTGTGGGCTACGGGGCACCCTGCGATGCCCGCGCGAATCGAATGCGCGCCCCTCTTGCAGCGCGGATGTTACGGGCTCTGACTCGATGATGAATACTGAAAACGCGTGCAAGATTCACCAGACTAGTGCTAGGCTTTTGTGTCAGGCTGTTCGGTTCCAGCTTTCGGTCGGTTCTTGGAGCCAAGCGGACGACCTCTACGCCGGACCGTAGCCTCGACCATCCAGCGCGGCGGCCTGCCGCGACGCTTCCCGCGCCCAATGGCGAGGCGTTCGAGTACCACAATAGATTCGTCCAGCATCGCTCGCTCTGTCCGTAACTCTTTCAGCATTTTGTTCATGTCCATAAGATCAAGACCGCTCCTCAGATGGCTAAGCTAATAATGCGCGGCGAACCTGTTTTCTGAGGCAAGCGCCTCAGGTCGTCGAAGCTGCAGTACCTTCTCCAAATCTTGCTGGTCAGACATTCGCTGATTATCTTCTCATAGGATAATATAGTTTGTGGAAATATAGTTTGACTAGGTCCAGCATTGATGTTTGCGGAAGCGGAACAACAATGCGGGGCGGCGGCCAAGCCGCCCGGAGACAAAAGCGTTCGGGCGAGTACTTACCGAGGCCCGCCAGCATGAGGGCAAAGGCATCTCGCAGGAGGCTTTAGCGTTTGATGCCGGCTATCACCCAAAGTACGTAAGCATCTTGGAGCGAGGCTTAGCCAGTCCCTCACTGACGGCAATGTTACGAATTGGGGCGGTTCTCAACGTGCCCGCCTCGGAACTGGTGCACAGAGTCGAATTGGTTCTTGCAAAGTCGAGGCGAAACAGGAAGAGCGAAGTGTAAAAGATTAGCTATTGGTCTCAGTGAGGTTCGGCACTGAAGAGATTGTCACGCTCAGGAACCCGATGACTTTCTTGCTGCGGCCCAGCGGCGTCGCTGAGCCTCTGCCATACGCTGGCGGGCTTCGGGACTGACCTTGCGCTTTTTCTTGGCTGTGGGCTGAGGTGTTGTCGGCTGACGGGTGGTCATCCAAGCCGGAGGACGTCCACGGCGTCTCCCGCGGCCGCGTGCAAGTCGTTCCAAAGTCATGATCGCTTCTTCGATCTGTTGGTGCTCCTGCCTTAGCTCGGCCAGCATTTTGCTTACGTCCATGAATGGCAGGATAATACCATGTCTTGACTATCTGCTTGTTCTTCGGATCCGTGAGCCATTCTATCTAACATTCGATACGACCCTAAGCTGCGGTTACCCTGCCTATTCGTGGGTTAGCGCCGTCGAGTTCGAAAAAACGTCGAGTCTTGATTTCATGCCTCCTGTGGAGTTTGTTCCGATGGTGCTGGCGAAAGCGCAGGCCTGCGTGGAGCAACAGGTCCCCTACTCCGTCCTGACCTGAAGCAGACGGACTGCGACAGCCTGACGCGCTGCCTCTACACGAATGAACGGTGGAATCGTCAGCTGGCGACGACCATCGGCGGCCTGGTTCTTGCCACGCTGGTGTTCGCGGTGGTCGATGGTTTTGGGCCCCGCAAGCAGCGGCGTTCTTAGTCCGGAATCCCGAGCCATTCTCCCAGTCGCGCGAGCAGTACGGTGCGTTCATGGCGTCCCGATTACGGATTCGCCCACCGCTCATATTTCGTGCGGACATACACGCCCACGCGCCCAAAGAGCATGGATATCTCGGCGACGCGGCCGGCGTAGCCGCCCCCGCCACGTGCACTTGGCCGAAGTCATCCCCGCCTTTCGCCACAGCAAACTCTTGATTCCTTTCTGTATTCGAACCTCCTCAGCCTCCTCACTTGCTCACTTGTGACCATTGCCTCGGCGCTGCCACAGCGCGATTCTCGATGGTCACACTGGTCGTTGCCGAGCGGGAGTTTTCATTGTCGTCAGCCGGGTTTAATTGTCGCCGAACAGGGTTGGGGCAGAAAACTAGTGGCTCTCCAGAAACCATGGTTTTCCAACTACCTCTCCGCCAACGAACACTCCCCTAAAGCACTTGGTTCACAACGGCTTCCCACTCCGTAGTTCGATTCCTTGCGCCAAGGACTACGGATCTTATTAAGGGAGTGGAAGAGGAGTGGAAGCCAACCTTGAACTCACCGTCGCAAACTATCAAAGATAGTTCCGGGCGGTCGGGCCCTTCGTTCGACCGCATTATAAATCCTCTCTCTCCAGGACTTTGAGTAGGAGGAAAAGAGAGGCTAGCACCAATAGGGTCAGGCAAATCACGACAAAGGTCACCAACCAGAATGCATGGTGATCGAGGTCCGGTGGAAATTGTGAAGTGGTGACTTGCTGCATAGTGGCGAGCCTTTGTGTTGCCGCTCTTGGACCGGGTTGCCACCAGTAGGTAGACTCCCCCTTTTCAAGGACGACCGCAAAGATAAACCACGCCAACAAGCCCAGACTCAGAATGAACGGCACCACGGCGACAACGACATGTAATCCAAGGCCCAGGAAAGTTGGGGGCTTGGGGTCTTGCGACTGAGTCTGAGTGCTCATAGCTTATCTCCTTGAGGAAATCGCGTACAAATGCGAGATCAAGACTCCCAGGTGCAGAAACCCGGCTAACATGGCAATCACTACGACGATCAATAAATGGCTTTTTACGTCGTATCCTGCGGGGGGTGAGACGCCAAAGAATGAGGTGATCGCGGCCTCTACACCTCGCAACCACGGGTCATCGCCCGCCTTCAACGTCGACGTAATTTTGTAAGCAATGGTTAGCCCAGCCACCCATCCAGCAATTGCCAGGAGCAAGGATGTGATCGATCTGAGAAGAAAGCCAACATACGCGGCAGCCCAATAGACCGGATTGAAAATCCGAAGTTCGTCTCCAAACCATCCAAGCTTCCGCCTAAACCAGATGCGCAGATGCAGTTGTCGCTCGCGGATTTGGAGCTGCTGCTCTTCGTTGAACCGGTTGTGCTGGCGAAACAGTCTGATGAGACGTCTCAACACGACAGCCTCAGCATTCCATTCTGCAAAGCGTCGAATCCGAGCGTCATACCATTTCGCAACTGATCTAATTTCCCGCCGGAGTTCTTTGACCCTCGACCTTGCATCAAAGCTACCTTCAACACCGAGGAACTGGCACTCCGCAAGAACTTCGAATTGATGTTTCAGCGACAACGCTTCGAGTGAAGCCGTTGGTGTGAATCCAGACAAGAGCTCCAAAGCGTCGCCCGCGAGCACCGCACCATATACCGCAGCCTGAGCCGTACTAATCGATGGAAGCACTCGCTCCGCACGATCGATCAGTCTGTTAGCCAACTCGAGAATGCGCCCGGGAGCGCCGTGGCCGATTGCAGCCTGCTCAGGGTCTAATACGATCCGGGCCACCGGACGGAATCCGTCGGCATATCCTCGATATGGGGGTGTCCCAACTCGGATCTGTAGCTGGCTATCTGACCACATCTTGTAGATACCGCCTATCGGCTTACCCAGAACGATATTCCATCGTCCCTTCCGTCGCAGCATTTGCAGATATTTTGCATTGTTACGCCGAACGGAGGATGTCATGCCGTGACTATGGCCGGAAGTGATCACGACACGCCTTTTGACGCTTGCAAGGTGAGGGCATTCTTTGTCCCGAACCTCGGACAAATTGGCGAATCCCTTGGTGTGGTGGTCTGGAAAATTTAGGTATAAGTCCTCGAAGACGAGTGTCAGATCCGCCACCTGCGCTGCTGGTACACGCTTGCCGACCAATTCGTCTAGCATTTGCCTGGTGGTGGCTACATGACTGCGGAAGCCAAATCTGTAGGCAACATATCCGTGGAAAAACGCATAGTCCGCTTCCTCGTCCACAGCGATAGCCGCTTCACGGAGCCTATCCGATACAACGCCACCGGTTGAGGTGTTGCCCCGGGCCATCGCGTAAGCGCAACGAACCTTCGCTCGCAATCCTGACGCGTCAAAAAGCGGGCAATACCCAAGGGCACGAAGCTCAAGTATTCGGCTCAAATCGTAGTAGTTTGCCCAGCAGGCATTACCCCAGTTGGGCCACCCTGTCGGGCATTTTCCTAGGAGAACCCAATGGACCTCTGGGAATGCGAGCACTAGCATGCCTAGAACCGGGCCCCACCCCCGCCCTGATACCGGATTGAGTGCCTCGTCCACGAAACGATCGTAACCATGAAGATCAGTGCAGACCAACATGCTAAGGCGCACGGCAGGTGTACGCGGAAGTAGCCTCTCGACTACGTCGGCAATCCTTGAAAATTCGTTCGCGCAACCACCGCTTGTAGGCGTGGGGCCCACGGTTTCGACGAAAACATCCGATTCGTCAAAGCCGTGTTTCTTCACTAACATCAAATGCATTGCAGCAGCTGCAGCCGGATTCTGGACCAGAAGCAAACATCTGCTCATATGTCGTGCCTACGAACGTAACATCTCCAGCAGTCTTGCCAATTCGGGGTGTTTCCTCCAATCAGGGTTACCCCAAGGGCCCTGGGTAAGTCGCTTAATGAGATCGTCGAAGCCCTTCGCGCTAGATGCCTTACAGGCTGGGTACAGTAAGCGCATGAATTCGGCCTTCCACTGGCTGCCTTTATACGCCTGAATCGTCTCCCGAGCCTCAATCGCAAGCCGCAACTCGGCGGCCACTCTTGCCACCGGCCAAAACGCCGGGTCTGACGGAAGGTTTAGCGAAGCATTCTCTTCAAAAATGTGGTCGCCACGGTTCAGTGGGCGGCCGCCTCGCAAAGCTTCGGGTAATTCCTCGGGCCCAATTAGCTTGGTACGTGACAAAATTACAGCACGCTCAATAGCGTTGCGAAGCTCACGGATGTTCCCAGGCCAGTGGTAGCATTGGAGCTCATCGAGAAACTTCTGGGAGAACGCGGTTGCCGGATATGACGCTCCACCTCTCTTACGAAACCGCGCAAGAAACAGGCGTGACAACGCTGGGATATCTTCGAGGCGTTCCCGCAGTGGGGGGACCGTTAGGCTAACCGTTGAAATACGGTAGTAGAAGTCTTCGCGAAGGCGCCCCTGGCTAATTAAATCGCTCGGGGGCTTATTGGTAGCGCACACCAGCTGAAAGTTACTTTCTATGTCAGTGTTTCCGCCGAGTCTTCGAAAACTTCGTCGCTCAAGGGTCCTGAGTAGCTTACCCTGCAGGGCAGTCGGCATATCGGCGATCTCATCAAGAAAGAGCAGACCATTGTTTGCCTCCTCCATAAGGCCAATTCTTTGGCTCACTGCGCCCGTAAATGATCCTTTTTCGTGTCCAAACAATTCGCTGTCGAGCAGTTCCGAATCTGCATCTGCGCAGTTCTTTGCAAGAAAGGGACCGCTGTTGCGTGGTCCTTGGCGGTGGATAGCTCTTGCCACTAACTCTTTGCCAGTTCCGCTCTCGCCGATTGTGAGGACCGACGTATCTCCCGCAAAAGCGACCCGCGCAATCTGCGCCCGGACGGTCCGGATCGTTGTTGTATTCCCATACAGCGCGAAGTCGAGTTGCGGGTCAGTATAGATCCGCAATATGGAATCCATGTGCGATGCAGCTGGCATCTTCTCGATGAAGTCGTTTGCTCCAAGTTCGATGCAGCGTATGACTAGTTCCCGATTGTCGGCCGAAGCGAGCGAGGTGAACATGACAATTGGAAGTGTGGGGAACTCGACTCGCACCGCCTCAAGGATCTCAATACCTAGACGGCTACCTCGTGAACCGAACATGACGTCGAGTAGCACCAAGTCCAGATGAGGCATCTCATGACGTACGCGCCGTAACGCCTTGGCCGAAGAAAAGCCGGTTTGGTCTTGGGCGGACTCTCGGAGCCATATATAGGGAAGACTCCCGTAGCGATCCTGAATCATCGGATCTTTAGGTTGACCAAGCTGGTCATCAATCAATAAGACGCGCGAACGTTCGGTCATTTGTTTGCATCCAAAATAGCGCGATCCCGAAAATACTCATTGAACTCAGGAGACCGTGGATCGATATCGCGCAGGAAGGTCATCAAATCCACCGCCGCACAGGCAAAGCGGCGAGCCATCGCCTCCTTTTCGCTGGGCTCGACTAAGCAGAAATCGTCCAAACGTGTTAGAACAGCGCCTAGATCGTGGAGCCACCCTTGAAGAACTTCGTGCCGCGGGAAGTTCTCGGATGGTTCAAGGGCTTCCAGAGTCCGCGCCTGTTGAAACAGATCGGCGAGCGTTGCTGGCAAGCCTGGCTCACTTTTTCCTGCGCCCTGCCATGCAAGCTCGGCGTAGCGGTTGTTTGGAGACGGTACCCGAATAGGAACCAACTTGTTCACGATACTTTGAATCAGGAAATCGCGCCCACCATGATAAAGATCGGAGGTCAACCCAAAACGATCCAAGATGCCATTCCGCAGCAATGTGTGGCTGGCATAAGCGCGAGTTTCTGAGAAAGTCACGACAGATCCTCGATCTTCAAGGCGATGCGATTCAGTATCTCCATTTCACGCATTGTGCTCTTGAGTAGATTTGCAAGTGAAGCTGGCGCGATAGGGCCAGCGAACATTTCGCTCAATGTCTTCTGGAGTTCGGTTCGCTTTTCCCTGATCCAGCGCTGTTTCTCCGGAGAAAGTATATTCTTATAAGAGTCGGAGCTGGTCGAAACCTTGTGCGGCACTCCGCCGCACCAAGCCATCTCCCAGAAACAACGCAAAGCACCGCGTTCAGAGAATTCCATGGTTTGCGCTGAGGCGATCTCTAGCGACTCAAAGGGGTGAAGAATGTTGCGAAGTTCGTCCCACTTAGCACTAAGGGGGCGGCCTAACATTCCTTCGCCTAACTCGTCACGTGTGTCATCGCCAAAGAGCTCCAAAGAGAGGTGGGAAAAAGGCAGGATACTGGAGGAGGCAAATCCGGAGAGTAGGACATCACTTACATAAGCTGGTTTCTGCCAGGTGCCCATTAGCTCAGAAGGGCGAAACAATGGAATAGAGCCAGCGGCGGCCAGCTGAAGCACGGGGCGTAAGGGGAGAAGTTGCTTGATCATGACGCTCAAATCTTCAACGCGATGGCACGCGCCAGTTTCGAGAAAACTTATGATGGCTCGAAAATCTCTCGCTGGCACCGACGTCCGACCGATTCCGCGAACTCTAGACTGCCCCCCGGCATTCGTTGGAATCTTTGGTTCTTCGGAGTAGATGACCGCGCGGGAGTGAGTCGGGCTAACATCAAGAAAGTCTTTGCATAACCTATATCCTCCGTACTCAGGTTCATCCTCGAATTCAAAACGTGCGTCTGTAATGAGCCAAACGGACCCCGTACTATCGCAAGCCCTGCACTGCGAGAGAAGAGCTGATCGCGAAGAACTAACGAGATTCGAGTAGGGAAAGAGTTGATATTGGTCCAGTGCCCAGCCGTCCCAAAAGCCACGGCCATCGTCCGCCAGGAATAGGCGTGTCACGGTCGTGCCTCCCAGCGGAAAAACCACCGCATACCAAACCCGTCTTTTGGCGACGACTCTACAAGCTGCCCGGAAGGGCCGGAGGAGGTATCAGAATACAGTTGATACCAACCCTTAGACCGCACACGAACTTCGATTCGCTCAGCTCTGAAACGGAGGCCGAATAGGATGGCAAGTGGGAGACCGCGGTTCTCTTCCTTGTTCTGTATCGAGTCGCACACGCTATCGACAAATTGCTCCCAGGTTTCAAATCCTCGGGACGCATCCTCCCACCGCAGTTCTAGCGTGGCCTCGCGTCTGCCTGGCGCATATTCGCAACTTCCATCCAGCTGCCAAACCTTACCAATGTGGTTCTCGGAATTCGCTCTTAGCGCGTCAGCAATGCGTCTAACCTGGTGACAGTCGAAAGGGAGGCGAGAATCTTCAAACCGACCAGGACTCCCCGGCTTTGACGAACTGCACGAGCTATAGTCTCCGTTGAACTCTCCGCAGACTCGTTGAAGCTCAGCTTCGCCGTTCCTAATTATGAAGTCGCACTCGATAGCTGCCTTTTGGACTGTGGCCAAAAGCTGTGGCTCGGTATATGTTTCTCCTAAGGTCGATAAGATGCTGCGAACTCTGCCGGCGAGATCCCCGGCGTCATCGCATGAATCAAGGAGTTCCCTACGAAGCGCAGGCGTTGGGTTTTGTTTGTTCCCAACCCCGACGAGTTTATGCCTTAGCGACTGGACGGCCTGAATCTGCCAATCTGGCGGGGGGGGGCGGAGATTCCAAGAACTCAACCAAGTCTGAGATGTCATTACTGATGGGAAAGAAGTGCTCTCCTCGATACTCGCACTCCTTTGGCGAGTGTAACGCGGGTAGCTGGCGGGATACCGCTGGCCGGCTGAATAGGCGGGGAATCAGAACACACGAGAGAAACCACCGGCGGATATCATCTCTGCGCCGAAGATGAAAGCGTTGCGCATCGCGCAGAAAAGGGAGGAGTGATTTCGGCTCAAGGGAGTCACCCTTGGGCTTCCAAAGAACGGCGAACTTCGCTCCATCGAACCGGCCGAGGGCTGCGAGAGGTCCCGCATCTGCTATGCCGGACCGCGAACTATAGAAGACAATCTGAGTTGCTGGATTCGCGTGAGTCACCATCGCTGCCAGCCATAAGCCAACCTCGCTGACCACTATGCTCTTGCGTGGCCATGCCGATTGTCTCGCTATGGTTGAATCGACATTTGTCCAGTTTTCCACAGCTTCGATCCACTGACTAACGGACTGATCGTCCGTGACCGTGTCAGGAAGGGTCCCAGTCGAAGAACCGGAGCTGAAGGTTTCCCAGTGCATGTCGCACAAGACGATGTCTGCGCTCCGCAAAGTCTGATACGCGGTCTTAAATTCCCGTGGACTCGATAACAAGCTCGCAGAGAAGCCACAAGCTGTCAGGGACCGCAGTGAGGTCACGATTGAATCTGCTTCACCCTCGTCATCCAACAAGAGCACATTCCAGCGAAAGGGATCAATAGATCCGCTAGTCATCCGGTCCTCCCGAAATAAAAGCACAAGGAGGAAGGTTCTCAATCTCCCAAACCCGGCACTTCGGAGCCTCATCAGGCTCATTGCGCCAGTACGGGAGAGGTGCAGTCAGCGGAACCCCATCTTCTGAGTAGAAAATCATCGTACACGCCGGCCGCGCACCGAGCACCGAGAGAATATTACTGATCGCCTTAAGACCGTTAAATGTCTTGGTCTTATCGAAATTCTTGATTGGTCGAAAATTCGCTACCGGAACGGGACTAAATTCAATCCGGAACCGCCATTTCCTCTTGCCCCGACTGGTGTAAGGAGACGCGGAGTGCCTGATTGTGATCCCCTCTGTTTCCAGCAATGTGACCATATCACTTCTGTTGTATTGATGGGCGAAAGCATTCCGGATGACCTCCGAGATGAAGAAAGAGAGAGCTGAGTAGATTCTCGAAACGTCAACCTTATCAGTGGGGTCCAGATTGTGAAAAGGGAGAATCAGGTCCGTTCCTACGCATTCCACGCGTATTCGCTCGGCTGGAGATTTGAACGTCTGGGGCGGCCACAAGCCAGTCTCGATGGCATGCGCAAATTCAGAACTTTCAAGATTTGTGCATCGGAGTAGCCCTTCCCACGCGGCAGCAGAACTAAATTGGCCGAGAAGAGGAGCGCGCAGATAGTCCCTAAACTTGGTCTGGAAAACGACAGCCGCCAGGGCCGTGAATAGTTCCGACCCGATGATTTGAGAAATCGAGACACTGCTATTGCGCCGCGCGGCCTCCTCTCGAAGTATTTCTTCACCCGCAGCACCGCCAAGTAACGTTGAAAACGATGCAAATCTCGCAGTGCAGTTTCTCACCAGAGACACAGCGGTATGGGTTTTCTCTCTTTCCGGCAAATCGGATCGGAGAACGCTCTCTATCAAGCTCAAAGGCTTGCTGGCGTCATGGCCGAAAGAGGCTAACATCGAGTCTTTGGCGTCAGACTCGACGACTCGTCTGTTCAGTTGCCCATAGTAAAACTCGTCTACCTGCGGCAGGCTGGCGCGAAGAATCGTTTCTGCGATCGCCTCGGCTCGGCCTATATCGACGGCAGAGTGCACTGTTGCGCTTTTGGCCGAAAATGTCGAGTCGAAGGTATCGAAAGGGAAAATAGACAAGACAGCCACTCCAACCGTCGTCAACGATCGCTCGCCTAAACCGTGAACTGGGACCTTCACAGGCGCATTCAACGAGTCCCAAATAGGAATCACAGCGTGTGTCTTCGGTATTCGGTCTAATGCATTCCAATAGAAGTAAGGTATAACCGGAAACCTGGAGCTATCGTGCAACCTTTTGAGACGCAGGCGTGGGTTATCCGCGCCAGAAGATGTGCTCAGAAAGTGCTCAACTGCCGCCTGAAACAGCGTATCAAGCGCGCGCAGATCATCGGGATCGTAGTCAGTTGCGCGGCCATGTTGATCCAAGCGCTCTCTTGCCTCTTCACGAATCTGTTCGGGAAACACTGTACTGCTTGAGACATGTCGGAGTAGCGCCAGAGCTCCAACTCCAAACTTGCCACGCCATTTCGGAGAATCAATTATCAAAAGACTGTACAGGTCCCGGAGCAAGAGGTCGTCAGATCCCTCATTCCACGCATCCACACTGCCCAGACCGTCTCTTAGCGCTTCAGCAACATCGTCTTTAAGTTCAGGATCTGGCTCATGGAGCCATTTGTACAATTCCCCTTCAAAGCTGTCAGGGTCCCATTGTCCACGCTGCCAAAGCGATGGGCCGGATGAGTTTGATTTGACGGCCTGCCGCAGGCAGTAACGCCACGCAAAAGTAAAAAAGACGAGCTCCCCGTAAGGTACATAATGCCAACCAAAACCGTCAGCCAAGTTTGCAGATTCGCCCGCAGGATGGGGCTTGGTATCGTCGGTTGTCTGCTGAGGTAAGTGGTAAAGATATTCCGCGAGACCAAAGAACTTCCTTCCCGATGGGAGGCGGTCCGTGGTTGCCCAGGGGCTTTGATGGAGACGCATGACTAAAAACAAACTATCAATGAACACCGCTGCCTTGGTCTCTGCCTCGGTGCCCGTCATTTCGCCAAAGGTGACACCGTTTGGCCATTGATAATCAAGTACATAGTTCCTTCCACTCGTCTCAGAGGAGTAACTATCTGAGGATCTCTGGGTATCAACAAAAAACTGGTAATAGGGAAGCTTCGTCGACTGATCGAGGTAAAGGAAACCCGCTATGTAAACCTTGAGATATTCGCGGCGTGCCCGCTGAAAGTTGGCGCTGTCGAATAGCTGCCTGCGGATCGCCAGTAGCGCATCACGCCGTGACTGTCCTTGAGCAAACTTAGACATATTCCGGAGTTGCGCCAATACATCTTCGACATACTGTGGACGGCTCTCGTCTACTTCCGAGCCCATACCACCCCCACTTGCCAATAGCGCATAGGACAAGCAACCTCGCGGAAGCCAGATCGTAACAAAAGCTCGGCCTCGCCAGTGATCCCGACTGGCGCCGCAAGAGCATCGGAACGTGATTCCACAGGTAACGGGCAATTGTATTTTTGAACGTGGTCGATCCAGCGATTCTTGAACTCCTCTTGACGCGAGCCAAGAGCATCGAATTGGGTCCGCAGGTGGGGTTCCGGGTCCGTGTGTTGGCGATCGATCCACTTAATCAAAAAGTTCTCGGCCTGTTTGGCGAAATACGGAGACTGAAATGAGTACAAATCCGCGTTGACGAAAATTCCGCCTTCCTCCGTTAGTTCGAAAATCGTTCTGAAGGCGTTGAGCTTCGCGGCCTCATCAAGATGGTGAAGAGTGAACGCGGAAACAACGAACTGGACGCTCTTGTCGGCAATTGCGTTAGTCGCCGGGTTAGGTCGCTCCGCGATGTCACCTACCAAGGCGGTACATCGTTCACGCCAAGCCTGTAAGCCTAGGCGAGCTATAACGTTAGCTTCTAATTGCCGATGCATCGGTGGGCAGATGTCCAAGGCTACCGCGCTGAAGCGTTGGTACTTCTCAAGAAGCGGGATCGTTTCCGCACCAGTTCCAGAACCGACGTCAAGAAAGCATCCTGATCGGTTGGATAGCGAAGAGACATGCTGCGCGACCAACTCCTGGAGCGTTTGGTGTGCAACCGTGTAGAAGGGGGTGTTCAAATCTGGTGCTGCATCGTAGAGATCGGACTCCGCCTCGGCGTAAAAATAATGATCGCGGCGGGCGCGTTCATCCATATGTGAGTATTGTGGCATCAGTCGCCTCAAGGAACGTACTGCAATTGGCCAAGGAACTGCCGAACTCGCGGGCTCACCGGATTTTCCAACATATCGGCCCCGCCCTTCTCCAGTATTCGACCGCGATCCAAAAACACCGCTTCATCGCCGTTGCCACTTTTGAGGAGTCCGCGGGCGAAATCTAACTGATGGGTGATCAAAAGAATTCCTATCCCGCGCCTTCGGAGTTCGAGTAAGTGGTAGAAGAGATGGTTGACCTGTTCAACGTCCAGCGAAGACGTAATTTCGTCCAAGAGGATGTAGCGGGGATTGAGGATCAACGCACGAGCGAGGGCGGCTCGCTGACGTTCTCCGAGGCTTGCTTCATTCGGATACCGGTCGACAAAACGGTCCATGTCGAACAAGGTAACGAGTTCCTCAAAACTCGTTCCACCAGAACTCAACTTCTCCTTCAGCGGAAGTAGAATGTTCTCTCGAATGGTAAGATGCGGCCACAAGAAGTGTTGCTGGAAGACTACGGTCAGCTCTGGCCAAGGCGGATGGATGCGAGAGTTTTTGGCGGCAGGAAAGTGATGCGCATGCTGATCGATCTGGATCGTGCCCTTCTCAGGAACTTCCAGCAGCGCGAGACATCGCAATAGCGTTGTCTTACCAGCTCCACTTGGTCCGATAAGGAAGGTGAATTTGCCTGGGTTCACCTCGATACAAATATCTTCGAGGACTCGCTCGCCTCCAAACGATTTTGTGAGATTCTCAGCCTTTAACATGGTTATCTGTCCGAAAGGTTCCGGGTAAACCTCGACTTCAAAAACAATGCGAGTCCGTTGAGAGGCAGGCAGATCACCAAGAAAAACAAAGCCAATGCCGAATAGATTTTGACGGGCTGGTAAACCGATGCGTTGACCCCTTGAGCCACTCGAAAAATCTCTTCTACTGAGATGAGGCTGCCAAATATCGTAGCCTGTAACATCGTAACCTGAATATTCAAGAGTGGTGGTATTAACTGCCTCAATACGATTGGGAACTTGATGCGGAGCAAAGTAGTTCGATGGTTCAGTCCGCACACCTTGGCAGCGGTAATGTACTCTTCCGGAAAATCTCGCAGGACACCTCGAACCGCATCGGCAACTGAAAAGGCGTTTACAAGAGCTAGTACCCAGACTGCGGTGATGAATGGATCGATAACGACCCCCAGCAAGACTTGCAGTGGGAAGTGCGCCCAAAAGAGGAGGACGATAATTGGGACGCCCGAAAGCAAGAACGCAAATACAACCATCGGGATTCCGACCAATCGACGGTATTTATCGGCCAAGAAACCTATCAAGAGCCCGCATGCGATCCCGATCGACCAAACAAGAAGGGCGAGTTTGGTCGTTACCAACAGACCGCTAGCAAAACCTTGCCTGTAGTTGCGAAGGATATCGAAAAACGTCACTGGCGCTCGCTACTTAGCCGGGGGATTATCGTAGGGTTTGGCAACACGGTAGAATTCACCGGGCACGTGTTCATACTTCCTTAAGATTCGCTCGACAGTTCCGTCGTTGACGATTTCATCAAGAGCGGCATCAAGCATGGACTTGAATTTCTCCTCTCCAAGCCGAAAGGCGTAACAATTAGCAAACACACGCAACGGCTTTGTCGGCGCGAGTTCGCGAAGCGCGCCCGGATTTCTTTCCAGGTAGATATTCACTGCGGCTGGCTCGGCGAAGGTAACGTCAGCCTTTTTTGAGGTTACGTTCAAGAGGACCTCCGACCATGGGGTCAGTTGAGGCACTGAAACGCGAGCGGCCTTAGGGTAGTCTGATTTCGCGATGACGTCCTCAATGGCACCATCTTGCGTTGCTATGCGCACATCCGGAGCGTTCAAAGCGGACAATTCTGTAAAACGTTTCTCATTGGGACGACCCCAGAGCTTGATAACGTTAAACATGAGAGGCTTGCTGAAATCGCCGACCTTTCCCCGCGTAGAGTTTTTCCATACTCCCGCGCCGAATATGTCGTAGCGACCCGAGTTTAAGCCCTCAAAAATGGTGCCGAAGCCGACCTCCTCGGTCCAGTCAATTCGAAGTGAGAGACGGCGCCCAACTTCTTCTAGTGCTTCGACAAAAATGCCCGAGAGCTTGCCAGAGTTCTGATCCTTGAGGCAATACGGCGGGTAGTTTGTATAGCTGGCTCTGATCACGCCTGTGCGAATCACCCGATCATAGACGGATTCCGAAACTTGCGCGGGCTTTTGCCCACCAGAACCGCATCCTGACGTGACGGTTATTGCAATAACCACCACCGCGGAAGCGACAGATGTTATAAGAGATCGGCGGTCGAGGATTCTAGGCATGCCTGGTTACAACGGCAAACGTCGTTCCAAACGGTAGTTGCGACTGAACCTTAATGGAATGAGCTGATTGTGGCTCGAAAGCTCACCACTACACCCTGTATATTACCACATGGTGTTACCCAGGAGTAAGATTCATGCTGGGCTGGGTGTCTTGGAGAAACACGGCGGGGGTGCGGACTAGGGGACGAGGATTCGATCCCAACTTCAAGTGACCTGAAAAGGATCTCCGCATTTCGAAAGCGTCTGCGGCCAGCTGCGCGACGTGATGCAACATAATGCAACGTTCTTTTCCCTTGCGGACGTGCCGTAACGAGTCGTAGCATAATGAGCAGAACCGCAACATGCCTGTTCAAGTCGACGGCGAGATGTATTGCACGAACTCCGAAGTATCTGAAGAACTGGGGGTTAGCCGACAGACGCTGTGGCGTTGGCGGGAAAAAGGGCTCATCCCAACGGGCATGCGCTACCGAACTCGCCAGGTCCTCTTCAAACGCAATGAGGTCGAAGCCATCAGGCAGTTCGCGAACCATTTGGAACCCATTGAACTAGGTGGTGGCGGGACAAAGCAGATGGGACTGTTTCGCCGAGGATCGCAGCAGGAGGAATCATGATCGAACAAAAGGCGGTGGTACTTCTCAGCGGTGGTCTCGATTCGGCGACCGTACTCGCGATCGCCAAGGCTGAGAGGTATGACGTTTACGCACTCTCGTTTTCTTATGGACAACGCCACTCCTGGGAGTTGGAGTCGGCGGTTCGAGTGGCACATGCGTTGCGGGCCCGCGAGCACAGAGTCGCCTCAATCGACCTCCGTGCTTTCGGTGGATCGGCGCTAACGGCCGATCTGAGTGTGCCGAAGGGACGTGCAATCGCTGAGATGTCGAGCGGTATCCCGATCACTTATGTGCCGGCGCGCAACACAATCTTCCTTTCTTTTGCTTTGGCATGGGCGGAGGTCCTAGGCGCCAACGACATTTTCGTAGGCGTGAATGCCCTCGATTATAGCGGCTACCCGGACTGTAGACCGGAATTCATCGAGGCCTTCGAGAGGATGGCGAATCTAGCAACAAAGGCAGGCGTCGAGGGGCGGCAACGTCTGCAGATCCACGCTCCGCTTATTTCAATGTCTAAAGCCGAGATCATCCGCAAGGGTATTGAGTTGGGCGTTGACTACTCACTTACCAGCAGTTGCTACGATCCCTCCTCCACGGGAGCCCCGTGTGGCCTCTGCGATTCCTGTTTCCTACGCTCCAAAGGCTTCGAACAGAACGGATTGCGTGATCCGCTTCAGACGGCCGAAGTACGACATTTACCGGCATGACGTACGCGGTTAAAGAGATCTTCTACACCTTGCAGGGTGAAGGTGCCCAAACGGGTCGCCCTGCGGTCTTCTGTCGCTTTTCTGGTTGTAATTTATGGTCTGGACGCGAGAATGATCGACCGGGCGCGATCTGCCGATTCTGCGACACTGATTTTGTTGGAGTTGATGGGCCGGGCGGAAGCAAGTTCGCCACTGCAGAGGCGGTTGCTGAGGCGATCGCACAACGGTGGCCAAATCGATCAAATGGACATCGTTTTGTCGTCTGTACAGGAGGCGAACCCCTACTGCAGTTGGATCAGGCTCTAATTGATGCCTTGCATCGGTACGAATTCGAAATTGCCATAGAGACAAATGGAACTCTTCCGGTTCCGCAGGGCGTGGACTGGATCTGCGTGAGTCCCAAGGCACGCGCCGACCTGATCGTCCGGTCGGGTGACGAACTGAAACTCATCTACCCGCAGGACGGGGCAGAACCAGAACGCTACCAGTCCCTGCTTTTCCGCCACTTCTTTCTGCAACCCATGGACGGTCTAGAGCGGCAGGCTAACACTAGACTTGCGCTGGAATACTGCTTGGCTCACCCACGATGGAAGTTGAGTTTGCAGACGCACAAGCAACTGGGGATTCCTTAGGAGGTAGCCATGGAAATATTCAAGGAGTTCACGATCGAGGCTGCTCATCAGTTACCCAACGTCCCGGCGGGGCACAAATGCGGCCGCCTCCATGGCCACAGTTACCGAATCGAGGTGCACGTACGCGGACCCGTAGACCCGGCCATGGGCTGGGTGATTGATTTTGCGGATATCAAATCGGCGTTCAAGCCAGTTGAGGAGGCAATCGACCACCGCTATCTAAACGAAGTGGTCGGATTGGAAAACCCAACGAGCGAGAATCTCGCGAGGTGGATCTGGGACCGTGTGTTTCCTGTGCTTCCGATGCTTTCAAAGGTCACTGTTCGAGAGACATGCACCACAGGTTGCGCTTATGAGGGCCGCGAGCAATGATGCAGGACGTTCAAAATCGCGCTGACACTCGGGAAATGCCCATCGATCGCGTCGGCGTATGCGACTTGAGGTATCCGATCATCGTCATGGATCGCGAGAATCGGCAACAGTCGACCACGGCGCGACTCTCGATGTCGGTAAACCTTCCCCGTGAATTCAAGGGAACACACATGAGTCGGTTTATAGAGACCCTCAATTCGCATCGAGGCGAAGTCACGATGCGAACGTTACCAAGGATCCTCCAAGAACTGAAGGAGCGACTCGATGCTGAGAGCGCCCATATCGAGGTCGAGTTCCCATATTTTCTGGAACGATGTGCGCCAGTGTCGGGGGCCCGCGCGTTGATGGACTATGAGTGCGTCTTCACCGGCGAACTGAACGGCGGGAAATCGGACTTCATCCTCGGAGTGCGCATACCCGTAACAAGCCTGTGTCCCTGCAGCAAAGCAATCAGTGAATACGGGGCACACAATCAACGTGGGTACATTACCGTCGAAATCAGGAGTCGTCCAGGCCAAGATCGAATCCCGGAGATCATTTGGATCGAGGAACTCGTGGAATTGGCCGAGACTTCGGCTTCCGCACCGCTGTATCCGCTACTCAAACGGGAAGACGAGCGACATGTGACGATGCAGGCATACGATAATCCCGCGTTCGTCGAGGATGTCGTTCGCGATGTCGCGATCCGCCTTCAGAACGACGAACGGATCATCTGGTTCAGAGTACATGCCCTCAACCAGGAAAGCATTCACAATCACAACGCATTTGCGCAGATCGCGTGGTTTCGGCCCTAAACCACATGTCACAGTTCTAAGGCACAATGGTAGTTTCGAGTTTGGGCCGGCGGAGAAAACTGTCGAGGGAGTACTTTGGTGGCGCGTGTAGTTAATTTTATAGTTAGCTGTACCAATCGAAAACGATTCGAGGTGTCGGCAGAAACTTCTGGGCACAAAGTCGGGGGGGGGCGGATCTGGCGGCGAGGCTCAAGCTGT
>Ga0206795_1012_pt1 | contig 39273 bp, 31 predicted proteins | sample Alteio_BWOrgCont_71_FD_152872 | JGI IMG/M metagenome (GOLD analysis project Ga0206795, IMG submission 152872) | Enriched cells from forest soil in Barre Woods Harvard Forest LTER site, Petersham, Massachusetts, United States -... | ecosystem: Environmental > Terrestrial > Soil > Temperate forest >... | reverse complement strand
GGCGGCGGGGAGCAGGCCGAGCGTCGCGACGAGCATGGTCATCATGATGGGACGCAGGCGTAGGACTGCGCCTTCGACGGCGGCGTCTTCGATAGTGAAGCGGCGCACGCGGAGCTGGTTGATGTATTCGAGCATGATGACGCCGGTCTGCACGGCGACTCCAAAGAGCGCGAGGAAGCCGACGCCGGAGGAGACGCTGAAATTCGTTCCGGTGAGAAGCAGCGCTAACAGGCCTCCGATGGGCGCGATGGCGACGTTGGCCATGATCAGCATCGCCCACTTCACCGACTTAAACATGGTGTAGAGGATGATGAAGATGATGAGAATCGTGATGGGAAGAACGATCAGCAGGCGCTGGTTGGCGCGCTTCTGGCTGGCGTATTCGCCCTCCCATTTGAGGTGATATCCGGTGGGGAGCTGGACTTTCTGCGTGACTTTGGCGATGGCTTCTTCGACGGTTGATCCGAGGTCGCGGCCGCGGACGCTGTATTTGATGGCGATGTAGCGCTGGTTGCCTTCGCGGTAAATTTCCGAGCCGCCGTCGGCGATCTGAATTTTACAGAGCTGCGAGAGCGCGACGCGCTGCCCGCTGGGCGAGAGCAGGCGGATATTTTCGATGGCTTCCTTGGTGTCGCGATATTGCTGCTGGTAGCGAAGAACGAGATCGTAGCGGGCTTCGCCTTGCAGGACTTGCGTGAGTGCGTTGCCGCCGACGGCGGTTTGAATCGCGTCCTGCACATCGGCGACGTTGATCTGATAGCGCGCGGCGGCGTCGCGGTCGACGGCGACGTTGAGATTGGGCTGGCCGAGGACGCGAAGGACGCCGAGATCTTCGACTCCGGAAATCTGGCGCATGACGCCAACGATTTCGTCGGCCTTGTCTTCGAGCGTCTTCAGGTCGTCGCCGTAAATTTTTGTGGCCAGTTCGCCTTTGACGCCGCTGACCGCTTCTTCCATGTTGTCTTCGATGGGCTGGGAGAATCCCCAGATGACGCCGGGAATTTTGTTGAGCTCGCGCTGCATGGCGGCGATGAGTTCGTCTTTGTCTTCGTGGAAGACGGGACGCCACTGGCTGCGGTCAGACTTGAGATCGACAAAGTATTCGGTGTTGAAGAAGCCGGTGGTGTCGGTGCCGTCGTCAGGGCGGCCGGTCTGGCTGGTGCACTGTGGAACTTCCGGGAACGAGCAGAGGACCTGGCGGGCCTGGTTGGCGACGCGGATGCCTTCATCGGGACCGGTAGAGGGTGCGAGCGTGCCACGAACCCACATGGCACCCTCATCGAGGTGAGGCAGGAATTCGGAGCCGATCGTGCCGCTGAAGCCGAGATACATCGCGACCACCATGCCGAGTGCGGCGACGCTAACGGTGATGTAGCGATGGTGAATGGCCGAGCGCACCGCGTGGCGGTACTGCTCGACCAGAAAAGTCATGACCGGGTTATGCCACTCCTTCGCGCCTTTGGCGAAGGCGAAGCTGGCGAGCACGGGCGCGATCACCATGGAAAAGATGAGAGCGCCGAGCAGAGCGAAGGCGACGGTCCAGGCCATGGGCTGAAAGAGGCGGCCTTCGACGCGCTGGAGGGTGAAGATGGGCAGGTATGCGGTGATGATGATGCCGATGGCGTAGAAAACCGGGCGCTGCACTTCGTGGGCGGCGTCGCCGATGCGCTCGATGGGCGTCTGGGTGGCGTGCGAGAAGCTCATGTGGCGAACGATGTTTTCGATCATGACGACCGCGCCGTCGACGACCATGCCGAAGTCGAGGGCACCAAGCGAGAGCAGGTTGGCGGGGACGTGCTTGAGATCGAGGCAGATGGAGGCGAAGAGCAGAGAGAAGGGGATGGTTGCGGCGACGATGATGGCGCCGCGGACGTTGCCGAGAAATAAGAAGAGGATCAACGAGACCAGGATCATGCCCTCGGTCAGGTTGTGCAGAACGGTGTGGCTGGTGAAGTGAACGAGGTCGCTGCGGTCGATGAAGGGAACGATCTTCACGCCTTTGGGAAGGATGCGATCGTTCATCTCCTGAATTTTTTCGTGCAGTGCTTTGAGGGCGGGATCGGCGGCTGCGCCTTTGCGCAGGAGCGCGATTCCGGAGACGACGTCGTCGTTGTCGATGATCTTGCCGTTCTCGCGGTGAATGGCGCGGGCGAACTGGCCGAGGCGAATCTTCGATCCCTGGGAGACGACGGCGATGTCTTTCACGCGAAGCGGCGTGCCGTTCTTGGTGGTAATTACGGTTTCTTCGATGTCGTGGACTTTATCGACCTGTCCGACTTCGCGGACATTGATTTGCTGCATGCCCTCCTGAATAAAACTGCCGCCGGCGTTGGCGTTGTTGTTGGTGAGTTGCTGCTCGATCTGGGAGAGGCTCAGTCCGTAGGCGATGAGCTTGTTGGGATCGAGGCGGACCTGATATTCGCGGGTGGGGCCACCGAAGCTGGCGACGTCGACGATGTCGGGAACGGACTTGAGATTTTTTTCGACGACCCAGTCCTGGATGGATTTGAGCTCCATCGCGTCGTATTGCGGATTGGTGCTGCGGAGGGTGAAGAAATAAATCTGGCCGACCGGACTCCAGTCGGTGCCCATTTGCGGAACAACGTTGGTAGGAAGCGTGACCTGGCTGAGGCGTTCGAGGACGCGCTCGCGGTTCCAGGCATTGTCACTCCCGTCTTCGAAGATGAGTTTGAGGTCAGAGAGGCCGAAGAGCGAGAACGAGCGCAGGTGAACGATGCCGGGGATGCCATCCATTCCGGTTTCTAGAGGAATGGTGACCTGCTGTTCGATCTGTTCGGCGGAGATGCCGGGCCACTGGGTGATGATTTCGACATAGTTGTCGGCGACGTCAGGGTAGGCTTCGATCGGGAGATTGTGGAACGAGATGATGCCCCAGACGAAAAGAACTCCCGCCAACCCCAGAACGAGGAGGCGGTTGCCAAGGGCGAAATCGACGATGCGGCGAATCATGGGTCGGTTATCAGTGGTCGGTTGTCAGTGGCCAGTTTCCAGTTTCTATTGTTCGACTGTGTTTTGCAGATCGAGTGCATTTGAGACTACCTTATCGCCGGGTTTCAGGCCGGAGACGATTTCCTGTTGCTTGTCGGGAAGCATGTTGCCGCTTTTTACTTCGACGCGTTTGAAGTGGCCGTTGCCGAGGGGGAGGTAGACCCACTCGCGGTCGTGCAGATGCAGGATCGCGTTGGCTGGAATCGAGGCGTGAGTCTCGGGCGATTTGCCGAAGAAGGTTGCGGTCACGAACATGCCGATGCGCATGGTTCCCGTGTTCTGCACCTCGACGCGAACCTTGGCGGTGCGAATGCTGGGGTCGAGGACGGGGAGAATGTTGTCGATGCGTCCTTTGAAGACCTGGCTCGGGCGTGCGGCGAGACGAATCTCAGCCGTATCGCCGACACGGACGGCGTCGAGATCGTTTTCGAAGACGTCGCAGACGATCCAGACAAAAGAAAGATCGGAGATGGTGAAGGGATTCGGTCCGGAGATGCCCTGCACGCCGGAGGCGTTGGTGACCTGCTGGTCGGTGATTACGCCGGATATGGGCGCGGTGACGTCGACGATGCCGGAGGGGTGGTCTTTGTCGATGCCGAGCGTTTTGAGCTGTTCGGTGGCGGCGTTGAGGTCAGTCTTGGCGTCGGCATCGGCGGTTTCGGCTTGTTCGAGAGCGCTCTTGGCGACTGCGCCTTTGTCGTAGAGGGTCTGGGCGCGCTCGAGCTGGACGTGGGCGAGGCGCTCATCATTTTCGGCTTTGATGTAGGTCTGGTAGGCGCCGGAGACATCGTTGCTGCGGACGCGGAGCAATACTTGGCCTTTTTGGACGGTATCGCCGAGGCGGGCTTTGAGTTCGACGACACGTCCGGTGGCGATGGTGGTGACGGGGACGGCGCGGGTGATATCGGGCTGCACGAGGCCGGTGACGTTGAGCGCGGGCACGGCTTTGAGTTCGGCGGCGGTGACGAGTGGGAAGTCGTTGGGGTCGCTGACCTGGAAGTTGTTGGCGTCGAGGTCGGGGACGACGGTGGCTTTGGGCGGAGCTTCGTCCTGGGGGTTGGCTTTGCCGGTGGAGCAGGCGGTGAGGAGGGTCAGGATGCAAGCGAGAGCGAGAGCGGTGGCGGTCCATGCGAGATCCTTCGCTTCGCCGGAAAAGCGGCTCCGCTCGGGATGACGCAGCCCGCTTTCCAGGACTCCAGCCGTCGAGCTTCGCTCGACCGGACGGGCAGGAGTGCCCGTCCCCACATGGTTCTTTATCTTCATGGGATTACCTCGCGGCCTACCGCCTGATTCATCTGGGCGGCGGCGGTGAGATAGGCGCCGATCAGATTGACGTAGCTCAATTGCACGGTGCGGTAGTCGCTTTCTGCGTTCAGGAAATCGAGTAACGACGCGCCGCCGTGCTGGTAGGAAAACAGAACGGTGTCGCGTATGCGGACGGCTTGCGCCAGATACTTTTCTTTATAAGGCTTGAGCAGAGCGATGTTGCTGACGACGGTGGCGTAGGCGGTGTCAACGTCGCTGTAGACCTGATTTTCGGCGGCGCGTTCCAGCTTCTGGCTGTGAGTGATGTCAACCTTGGTGCGCTGCTTTTCGCCCTGGTTGCGATCGAAGATGCGAAGGGGAATGCTCACGCTGGCGCCGATGGTGTTGAGCGCGTCGGGATTGTTGAACGATCCGTTGTGCGTATACCAGATGCCGATGGTGGGGTCGGTTGATCCGTTGGCCTCGGCGAGTTTGTAGTTGGTTTCGGCCTGCTCGACGGTCAATACGGCGGCGCGGAGGTCGGGACGGGCCTTGAGCGCGTCGCTGCGATAGTCGTCGAGGGCGACGAGCTGTTCGCTGAAGTCGAAGGTGCCGTCGACGTCGAAGCTGTCGATGGTGCGGCGGTCGTCGAGCAAGGCGAGGAGATTGATCTTGGTGGTGCGCAGGTTGACGATGGCGTTCTGCAGATCGGATTCGTATTGCAGGCGCTGGAGCTCGAGGCGGTCGAGATCGATCTGGGCGATATCGCCGGCTTCGAAGCGGTCGCTGCTGACTTTGAGAATCTTGTCGTAGTACCCGAGATTGTCCTGGGCAAGGTGCAGAACGGCTTTGGCCTGCAGGATGCCGACGAAGGCGCTGCGCAGATTGAAGAGAAGAGTGCGTTCGGTGTCGGCGGCCTGGGCGGCTCCGATGGCCGTGCCTTGTTTGGCGGCATCGTAGCGGAGGCCGCGCTTGTGGCGGCGCTCGAAGAGTTGGCTGACTGACGGGGAGAGATCGGTTCCGGCGAAGGGGGCCCAGACGCCGTGGCTGGGCGCGACCTGGGTGCCGTCGGCGGTGAAGCTGAAGCCGGGGTTGGGGCGAAGGTTGGCGGTGATCTCTTCGGCTTTGAGTTCGTCGATATTCAGAAAACCGGCGCGCACCGTGGGATTGTTGATTTCGAAGTTGCTTTTGACCTGGTCCCAAGTCCAGAGCTGGGGTAAGGGAGTCTGCGGCGCAGGAGTCTGCTGCTGGCTCAACGCGGGCAGGGCGCCGGTTAGAACGGCGGCCAGCGCGGCATATCCCGCGATATACCCCGCAAATCGGGGAACGAAATTTCGCCAGAGGAATCTTGGCATGCAGAGTCTCGTTTGTTGCCGATTCAGTGTTACTTACTCCACGTCACTTGGACAGACCCGAGTCCCCATGTGCATGCCGCATTGAGCCGAGCTAATGGCATTCAGTATGGGGCTTTGCGCGTAAGAATTTTGTAAAGAGAAGTAAAGTCGCGACGCCCGTTTTTTCGATGGGATCGATTCTTCGATCCGATCTTCCATTCAATTGTTCGATCCTATTTGGGATTCGGTCTGAATCTTTGATCCGGCCCTTGCCGGTCCGGTTGCTCCCGGCGATCCGCGAAAAATTATGCGAATGGGCGAGCGGGCGGAGCGCGCCCGGCATGGAATACTGGCGCGGCTGGCAGAGAGATCAAGAGGCGGGGCGCAGGTTCGTGGAACTCGGAGCCCAGTGTTAACGATTGCACTGTAGTAAGGATGGCTGGCGAATCCGGCACGCGGACGCTCCGCGGCGATAGCTTTTCAGCAAGCGACGGGCAAAAATTGCGCTTCCCGACCGGAGACTCTTCGATTTCGGCGCGCATCACATGGAGGTCGTCGGTGGCGGAAATCACCGGGAAAAGCACGATCAGAGCGCAACCGAGAGCCAGCAGGCATTGCAGAGAAGAGAATCTGCGGTGCGCGCGGCTCGAAGCTTGCCAAAGCCCATAGGCGGGAAGAACGAGCAGCAGCCAGGCAAGATTGAGAAGTAGTTCCATTCGCAAGACTTGGGGCCCAAAAGCCGGCGCCGATCAGATCGCGCTCAGGTCGAAATCGGGCAAAATGCAAGATGGGTGGACACACACCGCTCCCGCGAGGATAGTCTTGCAGAAATAGAGAATCTCAGTCAATGTGACGTTCGTGTTTTTAGGCAGGTAAAAAGATTATCCGAAAGATTATTCCGAATCTGGGACGATGCGGCCGTCAACGAGTTCATTTTTCAGGGAGATACGCGATGGCGCAAGAGCGGGGTACGGGGTCATTCTTATAGGAGCACAGGGTCCTCGTGTGGGAAAGTGGAACGGGGTCCGTGTATTCGAGTTGAAGTGCAGGAGCGCGCATGAATAAGTCCGGAAGGTTCGTGTTATTGGGGCTGGCGGGATTGGTTCTTGTTTCGACCTCAGGTTTGACCGGTGGAGTTGCGGTCGGGCAGGCAGCTCCGCCGCGGTCATCGATCGGAGGGGGATCGTCTGGGCAGTCGTCGGCGGGACAATCAACCCAACAAGGTGAGCAGGGGGATTTGGTAATTGCGAACGAGGCGCAGTTGCCGGATGGGTTTCCCCGCGTTGCGTATGAATTTCGCTTCCGCGCGCATGGAGGGGTGCCTACGCTTCATTGGCAGGTGATGAAGGTTTCTCGCGATGGACATCCGCTGGGCGATTTGCCGCCGGGGTTGAAGCTGGAAGATGACGGCTTGCTGCACGGGCAGGCCGAGCGAGCGGGCGAGTTTCAGTTTACGGTGGCGGCGTTCGATGGCGGAAAGCCGCAGCAGGCGGTGCAGAAAAACTTCACCCTGCGGGTGAAGTCGGCGCTGATTATCGAGTGGAAGTCGGCGGCGCATGTGAACGGGGGCCGGATCGAGGGCAGCGTGGCCGTGACGAATACAACTCCCGACGATATGGACCTGACTTTTGACGCAATGGCGGTGGCGACGGAGAATTCGCGGGCGACTGCGATTGGATATCAGCACTTTCTATTGAAGCGGGGAACGGTGGCGATGGAGCTGCCCTTTGGCGAGAATCTGCCGCATGGGGGATATATCGTGCATGTGGATGCGGTGGGAGAAGTGGCGGCAAAGAATGTGATCTACCGCGAGAAGATGGATACGAAGGCGCTGCAGGTGGTGGTGGGTCCGTGAGATTGGGTCATTGAGTGATCGGGTGATTGAGTGATTCCGTTGAATGAATACATCCCTGTTAAGATTTGGGCTTTGTGGCTGAAAATTTGGTTTGGAGAATGAAATGGCGCAAGGAATTGGGTTGGTCGAGATAGCTAGTCGGTATTACTTTGACGAGACGGTCGAGCGGTTACAGGCGGCGTTCAGGGAAAAAGGAATGCAGGTGTTTGCCGTGATCGATCATAGCGGCGAAGCGGAGAAGGTTGGGTTGAAGATGCGTCCGACGAAGGTGGTGATCTTTGGCAGCCCGAAGGGTGGGACGCCGCTGATGGTGGCGGCTCCGAGCGTGGCGATTGATCTGCCGCTGAAGGCGCTGGTGGCCGCAGGCGCGGACGGCAAAGTTACCGTGATCTACAACGCGCCGGAATACTTGCAGCAGCGGCATGGCGTGCCGGCGGAGCTGATCAAGAATCTGGCGGGCGCGGGAGCGGTGATGGCGAAGGCTGTGGAATAATGCTGGCGGTTTGGAGGTGCCGGAGAAATCCCCAGCTCTGGCAAAACCGGCCAGAAGTGGGGCACCCAGGGTTGAATTTGCGATGGAAAACTGATGGAAAATAGCAATCCGAATCGGGCGCGGGATCATCTTGCTAATGAGCGGACGTTTTTGGCTTGGGTGCGGACCGGAGTGGCGATTGTTGTTTTTGGCTTCGCCATCGGCCGGTTCTCGCTGGCGATGCGGCAGTTGACGGCATTCAGCGGGCAGGCGGTACAGACGGTGGGAGCCTCAGTGTGGATGGGTGCGGGATCGATTGTCGCGGGCGTAGCATTGGTGGTCGCGGGGCTGGTGCGGTATCGCAAGACGCGGACACAGCTGGATGCCGGAACATTTGAGCCTGCCGGTTTTGTGATGGACTTGGTGACGATTCTGACAGTGGTATTTGGGCTGGTGTTGGCGGGGTATTTGATTTATACGGAGAAGGTGTTGGGGTGACAGGGCTGAAGCCCTTTCATTAAGGTGAGCGCTTGACGCGGCGCTGAGGCTCCGCTCGTTTTACGAAAGCACCGCGAAAGCTCACGAAGCATCACGAAAGCATATGGCGAACGATCAGGAAAAAGAGGCGGCGGCGCGGGCGAGTTTAAAGTACGTCCGCGACGGGATGGTTCTTGGGCTGGGAACGGGAACGACGGCGGCGCACTTCATAAAACTGCTCGGCGAGCAGGTGAAGAGCGGGTTGAAGGTGCGCGGGATTCCGACTTCGGACCGGTCGCGGGAGATGGCGCAGGGGTTGGGCATTCCGTTAACGACGCTCGATGAGTGCCAGGAGATTGACGTGACGGTGGATGGCGCGGACGAGTTCGATCCGGAGCTGAGGCTGATCAAGGGCGGGGGTGGCGCGCTTCTGCGGGAAAAGATTGTGGCCTCGGCGACGAAGAAGATGGTGGTGGTGGCCGACGGGTCGAAGCAGGTGAAGGTGCTGGGGAAGTTTCCGCTGCCGGTGGAGGTGATCAAGTTCGCGCAGGCGCTGGTGGCCAAGCGGATTCGGGCTTTGGGCGCGGATGTGCAGCTTCGGCAGGGTGCCGACGGCAAGCCGTTTCTGACGGATGAGAATAATCACATTCTGGATTGCCGCTTTGGCGAGATTCCGGATGTGGCTGGTTTGGCTCGCGAGTTGAGCGACATGCCGGGAGTGGTGGAGCATGGGTTGTTTATCGGGATGGCCAGCGTGGTGGTGTTTGCGCGGGGTGAGGAGATTGTGGAGTTGAAGCGGGCGTAGTGGAAGGAGCAAAAGCAGGTTCCTCCGCCTACGCTTCGCTTGGCGTTCGGAATGACAACCTATTTGGGTAATGAGATCCTTCGCTCAGCGTTCGGAATGACAATAGGTCGGAAATAGCTAATGGTTGCGATCGCACAAACTCGGATTTGGAATGGGCCGTCGCGGCGGAGGGTGCCGCGATTTCAGGTGCGAGCGCCGCTGGATGTGACCATCCTGCGGTCAGGGATTCCGGATACGGTGCCGGGGCGATCGCTCAATTTGTGTGAGCGTGGAATTGCGGCGGTGTTTGCGGGAGAGTTGGTTCCGGGCGAGGCGGTTGGGGTGGAAGTGCAACTGCCGCTGGCGCAGGATTCGTTTCGCACGCGGGCGGTAGTGCGGTACCAGAACCGGCTGCGCTGCGGGTTGGAGTTTGTGGGGCTGTCGTCGGATCAGCAGACTGCGATTCGAGATTGGGTGAAGGAAGCGAGGGCCGAGGTGGTGACCGAGGTTGCGGCGGGTCCGGGAGTGGCGACCAGAGTTGTGAGCGACAGGATTGCCGGAGAGAAGATCATCGAGGAAAAGCGCGGCTATGACAGCGGCGGCTCGAACGGTGGAGGCGGCGGCTCCGGAAAGCAGAAAAAAAAGAAGAGGAATTGGCTGGCGTGGGTAGCGAGCTTGCTGGTGCTGGCGGCGATCGGCGCGGGAGTCTTCTGGTGGCGATGGAATCAAGGATGGGCGGACCTGGAAGCGGGATTGAAGAATGAAGCGATTGCGTCCGCGGAGAAGCCGCAGGCGCAGGTTCCCGCCGAGGTGATGCAGAAGCTGCTGGTGCATCGCGTGGAGCCGGTGTATCCGGCGCAGGCGCGGCAGGCGAGACTCGAGGGCGTGATCGCGCTCGATATTGTTGTGGGGCGCGACGGGTCGATCGTCAGCATGAAGGCGCTGAATGGTCCTGAGGTGCTGGCGCGAGCGGCGATGGATGCGCTGCGCTGGTGGAAGTTCGAGCCCTATCGAGTGAACGGCGATCCGGCTGTGGTAGAGACGACGGTGGCGGTGGAGTTCAAGCGGTAGGCAATCCCCAACGAGCACGCGTCAATTGTAGGTCTGCAAAAGCAGGTTCCTCCGCCTTCGCTTCGCTCAGCGTTCGGAATGACAAAGGTTGTAGGTACCTTATCTTTATTCAATCCCTTCCAAAGCGAGTAGAAATTTTCAGCGCTTGCGCAGCGCGTGCAGAACAACAGCGCCGGAAACGGCGAAGCAGACGACCGCACCAAGTGCGGCGACGGTCATGAGATTTGCGCTCAGGTGGAGCAGGTCGGCGAACACAGAGGCGAGGGCGAAGAGCAATCCGAGGACGTTGAGCCAGAGGGGAGAGTGGACTTTTACGCCGGCGTTCTTGCGCAGGCGCAGTTGCAAGAGCAGAGCTGCCAGTCCGATCGCGGCGACCACGACCAACGCGAGCGGACTGAAGAATGCGGCGTGGCTGGTGTAGATGACTACGAGCGCGAGCGCCAGCAGAAGGAATCCGGCGGCGAAGATGGTCCAGCGGCTCGACCGGGGCGCGGGCGGCGGGTTGGAAGCGGCGTCGGGCAAGGAGTTCCCGCTCAGAGTTATACAGGGCGGGGAAGGCGTTTTCAAACTCTGGAGTGTTTCGCTTCCGCGCTAGGCCGGTTGAGTGGGAGATCCCTCGCTCCGCGTGGGCGTTATTTGATGAAGCCGGGCTCCGCTCGGGATGACGCCCGCTTTCGATTAACGAAGTATTAGCCTTCCGCTATGTTTCGGAAAGAGGCGAAGGGCTCGTCCGCTCGTCGGGGCGGTGGTCACCGTGGTTGACGGCGTAGAGGACGAGTTCGACGCGGCTGGAGACGCCGAGCTTCTCGAAGATCCGAAATAAATATTTTTTGACAGTGTGCTCGCTGAGGCGGAGTTCGCGGGCAACCTGTCGGTTGCCAAGTCCTTCGACGACGAGGGCGACGACCTGCTCTTCGCGCGGGGTGAGAAGCGACGCGCCGATCGAACTGACGATGCGCATAGATGGGACTTCGGAGATGAGGTCCATGAGCCAGTTAAGTTGTTGCGTGTTGGCCCAGACCTGTCCGGCGGCCACGCGCAGCAGGCATTTGGTGAGCAGGCGAAGATTGGCGTCGGTAATGGAGAAGATGCCGCGGGCGCCGGAGCGAAAGGCGCTGACGACGAGATCGCGATCCCACGAATTAACGAGCAGAACTTTGGCAATTTCGGGATGCGTGAGATGAAACTGCCGCAGCGTGGCCACGGTTTCCGCGGCGCTGGCGGGCGGCGTGATAGACACCAGCGCGACTCGGGGATGCTTGCTGGCGACAGAATGAAGAATCGATGCCACGTCGGCGGGACAGGTTTCAATGCGAAATTCAATATGGCGGCGCAGGGCGCTGGTGAGCAGCTGCGCCTGCATGCGATTGGAGTCCGCGACCAGGATACCGATGGAGTTCGTGGAAATCGAATTCGTAGAACCCGCGGCCAGAGTCATTTATGCCTCTATCGAAGCGGCAGGAAGAGGACGCGAGAATTGTAGGGAGTGGTTCAGGCGATTCTCAAGGAAATGTGGGGAAAAATCTTTACAGAACTTTCAAATCGGGAATAACGATTTTGCTGCAAGAGGCCGGACGTATGACGCGTGTGCGCTGTGGAAGACAGTGAGCAGAGCGCTCGCGTCGGTGTGCGTGGAATCGCGCTGTGTGGCCTGCTTGAAGTGGAAGGCTGAAGGATTGTCTTCTGAAGCATGTGATTTGGTGAACATGCAAGTCTACTTTTGTGGGTACGCCGTTCGTAGCTATCCATAACGGCTACGCGCTGAGGCTTGCCGCGAACTGCAATCTGACGATCGCCGCATTTCATGCGGCTCCCGCACCTGAACTGCCCCATTCCCAAATGGGTATCGACTGCCTACTTTCGTGTACGGAACTTACTATGTCTTGTCGATTCTGAGGCGTGCCTTTAATTTTGCGCTGGTAGAGAGTCACGGAACCAACGTGATTCTCCAGAGGGGCGGCGCAAACCATGAAGCGCGTTTTCCTAGGAGTGCGATTCTTAGCCATTGCGCTGTCCCTCATTGAATGTTGTCCGGCGGTTCTTGCGCAGGCTGGCGGGAAGTCCAGTCTGGGCGAGGGTCAAGAGACTTCCCGATCCAGCCTAACCGGGGCTGGATCGGGAGGCAGTAGTATGGCCGCAAAAGCAGGCGGAGCGGATGGCCAGGGAAGCCCTTTACCACTCGGAGGGGTGCGTCATCCGCTCTATCGGCTTCGTCCCAGCGACGTAGTGGAGATCAGTTTCACGGTCGCGCCGGAATTCAATCAAAACCTGACCGTGCAGCCCGACGGCTACGTGATGCTGAAAGACGCGGGCATGGTATGGGTCGAGGGACTAAATCTGGCGGAGTTTACCGAGGCGGTGCAGAAGGCTTATCGGGGGTATCTGCATGATCCACAGGTCGCCGTGAATCTGAAGGATTTCGACAAACCTTATTTCATTGTGGGAGGCCAGGTCGGCAAGCCAGGGAAGTATGAGCTGCGTTCGGATACGACCGTGGCGGAAGCGGTGCAGATTGCGGGCGGGACGACGACCATGTCGAAAAGTTCGCAGGTCGTGCTGTTTCGCCGGGTGAACGACGATCTGGTGAAGACCCAGTTGCTTGATCTGAAAAAGATGATGAAGGGAAAGGGAAATCAGTTAAACGAAGATGCGCACCTGCAGGCAGGAGACCTGGTGTACGTTCCACAAAATGCCATCTCGAAGATAGCTCCCTACTTAACCCGGCCCTCGATGGGCATGTATGTATCCCCCACCCAGTTCTAGAAAATTCCCCTCACTCACATGCGAGACGAAGAGCTAATTCGCAGGGAGACACAGCCTTCGACGCCAACCGCGCGGGAGTTGGCGATGGTGGTATTCCGCCAGCGGAAGGTCTTCGTCTGGGTGGCGGGGGTCGTGATGGTGTCGGCTCTGGCGTATTTGTTTACCGGAGCCAGATATCGGGCGGAGCTGAAGCTGCTGGTTCGTCCGGGGCGCGCGGATGCTCCGGCGAGCGCGCAAGCGAATGCGCCACTCGACCTGACCCGGCTGGCGATTACTGAGGAAGAGCTGAACTCCGAGGTCGAACTGCTGCAGGACGACGGAGTGCTGCGGAAGGTGGTCGAAGAGAATCGGCTGGGAAGAACCGATTGGTGGCATTTTCTCCGGCGGCACGAAGGACCAGCAGATCGCGTAGAGCGAGCAGCAAGGCGATTGGGCAAGAAGCTCGAAGTCGAGCCGGTGAAGAAGACGAACCTGATCACGATCAAGTACGCGTCCGAGGATCCGCAAGTGGCGGCGAAGGTGTTGCAGTCGCTGGCGTCCGCTTACCTGGAAAAGCATGCCGCGGTCCACCGGCCCGGAGGACAGTTGCCGTTTTTCGCGCAGCAGACGGGGGAATCGCGGCGGCAGTTGGACGACGCGGAGAGCAAGCTGCTGACATTCATGAGCGGAAATGGAGTTGTGGCCGCGGATAAAGAGCGTGACCTGACATTGGAGAGACTCAGCGCGGTGGATGAGAGCAATCGCCAGACGCGAGTCGAACTGGCTGAGACCGAACAGCGCATGCGGGAACTGCAGGCGCAATTAGGGGCTCTGCCGGAGCGGACGACGACGCAGATTCGGTCCTCGGACAATGCCGCGGCGCAGGCGTCGCTCAAGTCGATTCTGTTGGGATTGCAGGTGAAGCGGGTTGAGCTACTGACCAAGTTTGAACCGACTCATCGGTTGGTGCAGGAGGTCGATCAGCAGATCGCGGAGACCAAAGAAGCGATCGCGAAGGAGACGTTGACTCCCCTGCGAGACGAGAGCACGGATAAGAATGCCCACTACGAGTGGGCCAAGGCAGAGCTGGAAAAGGCGCAGGTGCAGTTCCGCGCTTTGCAGGCCAAGGCGGCGGAAACAGGAACGCAGTTGTCGTCGTATCGAACGCTGGCTCGGCAACTGGGAGCTGCGGCGATCACGCAAGGCGATTTGCAAAACACCGAGAGAGCGGCGGAAGAGAACTACCTGCTCTATCTGAAAAAGCAGGAAGAAGCCAGGATGGCGGATGCGCTTGACGAGCGCGGCATCGTGAATGTGGCAATTGCGGAAGATCCGGTGGCGCCGCATCTGCCGTTGTGGTCGACCTGGGCGGTGCTGGCGATTGGATTCGTCGCGGCAGGCACAGCAGGAACCGGGGCGGCGTTTGCTGCGGACTATGTGGATTCGGGATTCCGTACGCCGGATGACGTGGTCGCGCATTTGAACGCGCCGGTACTGGCGTCATTGCCGCGCACTACGCGAAGGAGGCTTTCAGCATGAGCGAAGCAGTGGCGAATATCGAATTACTGAATTCCGAGACGGATACCGGAACTTGCACCGCGGAGCCAGAAGAATCGCAAACCAGTGCAGGTCTCGGGAAGAAAGCGGGCTGGAATCCGGACGAGTTCGCGCGCGAACAGATTCGGGGACTCGTACGCAAGGTATTTCTTTCGGGCGCGGAGCGGTCAGTGCGGCAGGTTGTGTTCAGCGCCGTGGAACCGGAGACCGATGTGCGAACGGTGTGCCGCTGGGTTGGCGAGGCGCTGGCAGAGGAAACATCGGCCAGTGTGGCGATCGCGGGCAGGTTCACGCCCGTGCTGCACGACGCCAGGGCCTCTCGGGAAAGTAGCGAGAGAAAAGGACGTTTGCGGCCGATCGCCACGCGGGTGCGAGGGAATCTCTGGCTGCTGCCGTCGACGCCGCGAGAGGGCGGGCGGATGTCTGCGGCGACATTGCATCAACACCTGAACGAGATGCGCCGTGAATTCGAATTTTCGGTGGTCGAGGGGCGTGCCACGAGCGAGTCGATGGAAGCGATGGCGATGGCCCAGTTTGCTGACGGAATCATTCTGGTGCTTTCAGCGCAGCACACTCGACGGCCACAGGCGCGAAAGATCAAAGAGGCGCTCGAAGGATCGCGGGCCCGCCTGATGGGCACGGTTCTTAGTGACCGGGTGTTTCCGATGCCGGATGCGATTTACCGAAGGTTGTAATGGCATCACGGTTGGAATAAGAAAAGTTGAAATTTGAAGGGACGCAACGTGTCATCGAGTTTTCCTAATCCGGGAGAGATGCGGACAAGCGGCATCGAATTTGCCCGGCTGATTCCCGGGGCTCAGATTCCGGCCGACCAGCCTGCGCCGCGCGTGGGGGCGAAAAAGCCACCGCGATCCGTACAGATGTTTCCCGCGGGAAAGATGGCGGCGTCGCGGAACCAACCGAGTTTCCTGACGCAGCTTTTGCCACGGCCATTGCGGAGGCCCAATGCGGTGACGTGGGTTCGAGCTACGGCTGCGGACTCGGCTTTGGTGGCTTTGGACTGGCTGCTGCTCGGTGCAGTGTTGGTTCCGCTGCGCATGCTGTTTCCTCTGGTGCGGGCGTTTCAGTTTGATGCGGGGGCCCCGCGTTCTTTACTTGGGATCGCGTTGCTGCACGCCGCGCTGATTATGCTCATCGGCCACACCGAAGGAATCTATGACACGGGAAGAGATTTGCCGGAGCAATCCCGGATTCTGGGCAAGTCGATCGGCTTTGCGACGATCGTACTTGGGCTTGGTTATTTCCTCCAGGGCGCCGGGCGAGCTACCGGAGTGTTGATGGGTTGTGCGGGGACATTGCACTTTGGCGCGCTGTGGACATGGAGATGGCAGAGCGAAAAGCATTCCCAACGAGCGGACGAATCCGCTGGCAATTCGCGTCATGTGCTGATCGTAGGCGCGGGCGGAACAGGGCGACGGCTCGCCGCTTTTTTCGAAGCGCATCCGTCTGATGGGCGAGTCGTGTACGGCTTTCTCGATGACGAGCGACAGATGGGAAACGGAGTGATCGGCAGGGTCGCCGACCTGGCGCGGCTGGCACGCCGAGGATTTGTCGATGAAGTCCTGCTAGCTGCGCCGCGCGATCCCGAAGTCGTATTTCAGGTATTGAAAGAGGCTCGCCGGCTGCGGCTGGATGTGCAGATTCTTCCAGAACTTTTCGGCTGCAAGGTGGGAGAAGACGCCGTCGAAAGAGTGGGAGAGCTACCTCTGATATCTCTGCACGCGGAGGCTCTTCCCGCTGCCATGCTGGCCCTCAAGAGGCTGGTGGACGTGGCTGGTGCACTTTGCACGGGGATAGTTCTGTCTCCGGCGCTGCTTGCGATTGCGGCGTTGATCAGGATGGACTCTCCGGGACCGGTTCTTTATCGCGCGCAACGAGCAGGACGGAAGGGCGGGTTGTTTCGTTGCTACAAGTTCCGCACCATGGTGCGCGGGGCGGACTCACTCAAAGATAAGTTGCGGCAAAAAAACGAGCGCGCGGGGCCAATCTTCAAAATCGCTGAGGATCCGCGCATTACGCGGCTGGGAAGATTCCTGCGGCGCTACAGCCTCGATGAACTGCCGCAGCTGTGGAACGTTCTAAAAGGAGAGATGAGCCTGGTCGGGCCGCGACCGCATCCGGCAGACGACTATGCGGCGTATGAGATTGAACACTTGTCGCGGCTCGATGTGACGCCGGGCATGACTGGTTTATGGCAGGTGACGGCCCGGCGCGATCCCTCGTTTTCACGCGGACTGGAACTGGATCGCGAATACATTCGCACGTGGAGTTTCGGGTCTGATTTACGCATCTTGGCGAAGACGGTCGTGGCCGTGGTACGCGGGAGCGGGCAGTGACGAATGCGAGCGCACTGGCAACGCGGTATGGGCGATCGGCGGATTTTGCCGGGCGAGCAGCGGAGGTTGCGTTGCTTCCGTTGCAAGTGCTGACGGCCGCGCCCTCTCTCTTATTTCTAATTGCGTTGACGGCGATGCTACTGCGGCATCCGGATGTGCAGTTCTATGAGATCGATCGGGTGGCGTTTGCTTTGCTCGTGCTGGGAGTCGTGGTGCGGGCGGTGGTGTTGCGGCAGAAGTTGTTTGTGGTTGAGCGAATCACATGGCCGATGGCGGCCCTGACGCTGCTCGCCGTGGCGAGCGTGTTGAGCCAGGCGTCAGACCATGAATTTTACGATCGCGAAACATGGAGCCTGCTGGCTTCGAAATTTATTGTTCCGTTCGCGTTGTTTCATCTGGCGCGGCTGGTTTTTACCGGCGAGAGACGATTCCGGCAGTTTGAGATGTTTGCGGTGCTGGTGCTCGCGTATTTGAGTTTTACGGCGATTGCATTTCTCGTGGGCGCCAGGGATCTCATTTTTCCCAAGTTCATTCTCGATGAAAGCCTCGGTTTTCATGCCGATCGGGCGCGCGGCCCGCTTTTGCAGGCCGTGGCGAATGGTGTGTCGCTGAATATGCTCGGGTTGCTGGCGCTGCATGCTTACCGACGGAAAAGCATACGTGGAGCGTGGGCGGTGTGGCTGCTGGTTTCGGTCCCGGTGGCGATCCTGGCGACGATGACGCGGGCCGTGTGGCTCGCATTCGCCGGCTCGGTTGTGGCTGTGGTGCTGGTCTCGAAGAACCGCGCGTTTTGTCGTATATGCGTGGGATTTGTTCTCGCCGCGGTTGTGCTCCTCGGGGTTGTGGCGAGCACGACCGAGCTCGGCGGAGCGCTTAGCGATCGCCTCAGCGAACGCGGACCGGTGGATTATCGCGAGGCGGTATACACCGGGGGCTGGCAGATGTTTCTGGAGCGGCCGCTTTCCGGTTGGGGGTTTCATCAGATGCCGGCCGAATTGCCACACTACGTCACCGGATATCAGGAAAAGGTTCTCTATCCGCATAACACGTATCTGGAATTGCTGGTCGAACTCGGAGTTCCCGGGCTGGCGCTTTACGTGTGGCTCATGTGGGAGTTGTGGCGGCTGGGGCGCGGGACGATTCCGCTCGATGAGCGGACAGGATTTCTCGATCGGCAGTTCCACCAGATGTGGCCGATTCTGCTGGCGGTGTATTGGGCGAACGCCACCATGGTCGTGATGAGCTACCAGTTCGTAAACGGTCTGCTGTTTACCATGGCGGGAATGCTGGCAGCGCAGCAGCGACGCGCAGAGGAGATGGCGTCGTGACCATCGCGTATCTGGCCAACCTGTTTCCTTCTGCGGTGGAACCCTATGTGGGCGATGAAGTTGAGGAGTTGAGGCGGCGTGGAATTCGGGTCGTGGCCGGGAGTATTCGAAGGGCCAGCCGGAACGGGCAGCAGGTTGAAGTCTGTCTGCAGCCCCTGCGGTTCATTGTGCTGCTGCGGGCGGCATGGCTCTGCGCGACGCAATGGGGAAATATCTCCGACTTGGTTTGGCGGGTGGTTGCCGCAGGCAGGGAGGGTTTGGTCCCACGGATGAAAGCTTTGCTGCATACCTGGCTGGGAGCATGTTATGCGGTGATGCTGGCCGATTCAGAGATCGATCACATCCACGTGCATCATGGATATTTTGGCTCGTGGGTCGCAATGGTAGCCGCGCGGCTTTTGCATGTCGGCTTCAGTGTGACCCTGCATGGGTCTGATCTGTTGTTGCGGGGCGCGTATCTCGATGTGAAGTTGAAGCATTGCAGTTTTTGTCTGACCGTTTCGGAGTTCAACCGGCGCTACATACTGAAGCACTATCCGGAGGCGCAGCCGGCAAAGATCTTAGTGTCGCGACTCGGGGTGGAGGTACAAGATTGCGCATCGGTGTTCGCGCAGGCAAGAGGGACTCGCCCAGAGCTGAACTTGCTGGCGGTAGGACGGCTGCACGCGGTCAAGGATCATGCATTCTTGCTGCGAGCCTGCGCGCAGTTGGCGGAGCGCGGCCTGCCATTCGAGTGTTCGATCGCGGGCGAGGGACCAGAGCGGCGGCGGCTGGAAGCTCTGATACGGAAATTCGGACTGGAGAATCGAGTGACGCTGTTGGGTCACGTGCCGCGCAGGCAGATGGATTCGCTTTACAGCCGCGCCGATGTTGTCGTTCTCACGAGCCGCAGTGAAGGCCTTCCGCTGGTGCTGATGGAAGCGATGGCGCGGGGAAAGGTCGTGCTGGCTCCGGCGATTACTGGCATCCCGGAGCTGGTCATTCCAGAGAAGTCCGGTTTCCTGTATGAGCCGGCGTCGCTTGCCGACTTGGTGAACCGATTGATTCAAATACACGATCTGGCGCAAGCGCCCAATCGGGCGGAAGCGGCTTCCGGATTGCCTTCGGCGCGGGGGCCGCTCGACTGGATCAGGCACGCTGCACAGGTGCAGGTTGAGCACAACTTTAACCGCAGGAAGAATCTGGAATCGTTTGGCAACGTCTTCATGCAGCAGATCCTTTGGCAGACCGAGAGTGCACTTCATGAGAATTTTGTTCTGCAACAAGTACAACTACCCGTTCAGCGGCACCGAGGTTTACCTGTTTGAGTTGATGGAATTGCTGCGATCGCAGGGCCACGAAACGGCCTTGTTCTCCATGGCCGATCCGCGCGGTGAATCGACTCCGTACGACCACCACTTCGTCCCGCTCGTCGATTTCAAGGGGAAGGCTGGCCTGTGGCAAAAAGCGCGCCAAGCGGCCCACGCTGTGTATTCGCTCGATGCGCGACAACGAATGCGCGCCATGATCGAAGAGTTTTGCCCAGACGTGGCGCATGTGCGAAATATTTACCATCATCTCTCGCCTTCGATTTTGTGGGAACTCAAGGCGCAGAACGTTCCGGTCGTGTATCACTTGAACGATTTCAAGGTGCTGTGTCCCAGCTACAACCTCGTGGCCCAGGGAGAAGCTTGCGAAGCGTGCGCGGATGGAGCGTTTTGGAATGTGCTACGGCGTGGGTGTTATCCAGGGAGCACTGGCGCTCGCTTGACGCTGATGACCGAAGCTTACCTGCACCGCGGACTCGGAACGTTTCGCAAATGCGTGGATCTGTTTCTGGCGCCCAGCCGGTTCGTGCGCGATAAATTTGTCGAGCATGGATGGGACGGTAACCGATTCGAAGTTCTGCCCCACTTCCAAGAAATCGGCGCGCTGACCGACCCTCTTCCCGATGGCCCCGTGCTTTACTGCGGGCGGCTTTCGGCGGAGAAGGGAATCGAAGATGTGTTGCGCGCGATGAGCAGTCTTCCGCAACTGAAACTGGTCATTGCCGGGGATGGTCCGCAGCGCCCCGTCTTGCAGGAATTGGCTGCGACATTGGAGCTGAGGAATGTAGACTTCGTGGGGCAAGTCGGCGGTGCGGAACGCGACAGGTTGATCGCGCGCTCGCGCTTCACCGTCCTTCCGTCTCATGCCTATGAAACGCTAGGCAAGACCATCCTGGAGTCTTATGCGCTGGGCCGCGCAGTCATCGCAACCGATATGGGATCACGGCGGGAATTGGTTCGTGATGGGGAGACGGGAATTCTCTATCCCACGGGAGATGTAAAGGCGCTGGCACGGGCGATGGAGACTTTGAGCGCGGATCCGAAGCTGGCGACGAGAATGGGACGTGCTGGCTGGGAGTTCGTACGCCAGCGTCACAAGCCCGAAGAGCATTGCGACAAGCTCATCCGCATCTATGAGTGGCTGGCAGAGAGGGCGCGAAAGAGGATGGCGGGCCTTGTTCGCGAGATCGAGATTCGCAAGCCGTTTTCATGGCCCAGTTCGATCAGCAGGCCTTCTGCGGTAGAGGCAGTTGGCCGTGGTGGGAGGCGTCTGCGGGTGGCATTTGTTGGCGGGCGCGGAGTCGTCTCGAAATACAGCGGCATTGAAACCTATTACGAAGAAGTCGGCAAGCATTTGGTGGAGCGCGGGCATGAGGTGACGGTGTACTGCCGCAGTTACTTCACGCCTCCGATTGCCGAGCGCCACGGCATGAAGCTGGTGAGGTTGCCGACGATCCAGTCGAAGCACCTCGAAACCGTAATTCACACGCTGCTCAGCACAATTCACGCGATCACGCAGGGCTACGACATTGTGCATTATCACTGCCTTGGGCCAGCTCTGTTTTCGTTTTGGCCGCGGTTGTTTGGCACAAAGACCGGGGTTACGGTGCAGGGACTCGACTGGCAGCGAAAGAAGTGGGGTCCGGTCGCATCTTTTATTTTGCGCATGGGCGAGCGGGCATCGGTGCGATTTCCCGACGCGACGATGGTGGTGTCTCAAACGTTGCAGCAACGTTATCGAGAGTTGCATCACGTCGAAACTTCGTGTGTGCCCAACGGCGGCTTGCTGCGCGATCGGGCTGCGCCAAACGAAATATCGAAGTTCGGAATCGAGCCGGGAAACTATGTGTTGTTTCTGGGGAGAATTTCCCCAGAGAAAGGCTGTCACTTGCTGGTCGAGGCGTTCGACCAAATTGATACTGACGTGCGGTTGGTGATGGCGGGAGCTTCGAGTTACTGCGATGACTATAGCCGCGAGTTGCGGCGGCACGCGGGGGACCGCATTCGCTTGCTCGATTGGGTTTCCGGAGACACGCTCAATGAATTGCTGACCAACGCCATGCTGTTTGTGCTTCCCTCGGATTTAGAAGGGCTCTCGCTGGCGTTGCTGGACGCGATGGGCGCGGGGCTCTGCGTCCTTGTTAGCGACGTGCCGGAGAACCGCGAAGTGGTCGAGGGCGCGGGCTTCACATTCCGGCGCGGAGATGCCCGTGATCTTGCGGAAAAGCTGCGCTTTCTGATTGCCAATCCCACATTGCGCGAGGCCGTCGGCCGGTCGGCAAGAATGCGCATACAAGAAAAATATCAATGGCCGACGATTGCCGGAGAAATCGAGAGGGTTTATTTCGAGATGATGGGATGGAACGAAAGGGGTGCCACGACGAAACGGCCAAGCGCCCATGTTTCAGCGGTAGATGGGGCGCGTGGCATGGAGCGCACAGGTTAGAACGAGCAATAAAGGTTATTTCAGCCGGCATCACGGAACAGACGGGCTTCGGCCCGTCTTTTTTATTACAATCAGGTGCTTGTCTCGTGAGTGCATTCCTGAGCGATGCGCTCGCACGATTTCATGCGCGATGCGATTCTGATTACCGGCGGAGCTGGATTCATCGGTTCGAACTTCATTCTGCAGCGGATGCGGGAGAAGTCCGCGTCGATGGTGAATTTGGATAAGCTGACCTACGCGGGCAACCTGCGCAACCTCGTGAGTATCGCGTCGGAAGTGGGCTATGAATTTGTTCATGGCGACATTGCCGACCGCGAGCTCGTCCGGCAGATTCTGACGAAACTTCAGCCACGCGCCATCGTGCACTTTGCAGCCGAAAGTCATGTCGACCGGTCGATTTATGGGCCCGACGCTTTCATTCGCACCAACATCGATGGAACGTTCGCGTTACTCGAAGAAACGCGAACGTATTGGAGCGCGCTTTCGGAGGCGGAACGCGGGCAGTTCCGTTTTCTCCATGTATCGACGGACGAAGTCTACGGCTCGCTGGGGCCGGATGATCCCCCGTTTAGCGAGACTACGCAATACGCTCCGAACAGTCCTTACGCGGCATCCAAAGCGGCCTCGGACCACTTGGTCCGCGCCTATCATCACACCTACGGGTTGCCGACGCTCACAACCAACTGCTCGAATAACTATGGGCCGTTTCAGTTTCCCGAAAAGCTGATTCCGCTGATGATTTTGAATGCTCGCGATGGAAAGCCGCTGCCGGTTTATGGCGACGGAAAAAATGTGCGCGACTGGCTCTACGTGGAGGATCATTGCGAGGCGATCGCGACCGTGCTGCGCAAGGGATTGCCGGGACAGACTTATAACATTGGCGGGTGGAATGAGAAGCCGAATATAGAAATCGTCGAGACGATTTGCGATCTGGTCGATGAGATCGCTCCCCGCGCGGAGGGTTCGCGGCGCGCCTTGGTTACATTCGTGAAGGACCGCCCCGGCCACGACCGCCGCTACGCGATGGACGCGCGCAAGATTGAGCGCGAGTTGGGATGGAAGCCGAAAGAGACGTTCGAGACGGGAATTCGCAAGACGGTTCGCTGGTATCTTGAAAATGAAGCGTGGGCGCAGGATGTGACCAGCGGAGGTTATCGGAAGTGGATTGAGATGCACTACTCGAGTTAGCGGCGAGCCGGGAAAATTCGATCACATAATTAAGAATCATTCGCGAATCAGAAAAATGGAAGAAACGAAATACAAAGGCATCATCCTCGCCGGAGGATCTGGGACACGGCTTTATCCTGTGACTCAGGCGATGGGGAAGAGCTTGCTCCCGGTTTACAACAAGCCAATGATTTATTACCCGCTATGCACGCTGATGCTGGCGGGCATTCGTGACATCCTTATCATTTCTACGCCCGACGATACACCGAAGTTTCGGGGACTCTTCGGCGATGGCAGCCAGTACGGAATTCGTCTGCAATATCGTGCGCAGGCGCAGCCGGAGGGAATTGCGCAGGCATTCTTGATTGCGGAAGATTTTCTGCAGGGTGATCCATGCGCGCTGGTGCTCGGCGACAACATTTTTTATGGGCACGATCTGGTCAAAGATCTGCGACAGGCCGCGAGCAAAGTTCAAGGGGCAAGAGTCTTTGCGTATCCGGTTCACGATCCCGAGCGCTATGGGGTGGTGGAGTTCGACGATCAGGGCCGGGCATTGAGCATCGAAGAAAAGCCGAAGCAGCCGAAATCACGCTACGCAGTGACCGGATTGTACTTCTATGACGCGCAGGTTGTGCAGATTGCGAAGTCGCTGAAGCCGAGCTCTCGCGGCGAACTCGAAATTACAGATGTGAACAAAATGTATTTGCAGAAGAATCAACTCGAAGTAGTCGTGATGGGGCGTGGCATGGCGTGGCTCGATACCGGCACGCACGAATCGCTGATGGACGCCGCACTCTATATTCAGGCGATCGAAAAGCGGCAGGGACTGATGGTGGCGTGTCCGGAGGAAATTGCTTACCGGAACGGCTACATTACTGCCACGCAAGTGGAGCATATCGCAGGCGCCATGAAGAATAGCAGCTATGGGGCGTATCTACTGCAACTGCTAAAAGAGAAAGTATTCTGAAACCATCTAACCGATGAACGCGCTGAAGGTAACTTCCATAAGATTGGCCGGGCTGCTGATTCTCGAGCCGCACGTCTTCGGCGATGAGCGCGGGTTCTTCCTCGAAAGCTATAACGAACAGGCGATGGCAGAAGCCGGCATCCACGAGCGTTTCGTGCAAGACAATCATTCGTGCTCAGGGCGCAACGTTCTGCGCGGGTTGCATTATCAGATCAAGCAGCCGCAGGGGAAACTTGTGCGCGTCGTCGAAGGTGAGATTGTGGATGTGGCGGTGGACGTGCGGCGAAGCTCCCCGACATTTGGCCAGTGGGAGTCGGTGAAATTGAGCGGGGAAAACAAGCGCATGTTTTGGATTCCGGTTGGATTCGCGCATGGCTTTCGAGTGCTATCCGAGAAGGCGCATGTGATCTATAAGACGACCGACTACTATGCTCCGGAACACGAACGTACGCTGTTGTGGAACGGCGCCGACCTGAAGATTGACTGGCAATTTGAAGGTGGGCCAGTTTCTTCGTCTGATGCTTCTTCGCTCGTCATTTCTGCCAAAGATCAGCGAGGTGTCGCTCTGCGCGATGCCGAGACTTTCGACTAGCGCAAAAATCAATTCAAGATTGGCCATGTTATGAGAGTCACGATATTTGGCGCTTCCGGACTTCTTGGCCGCGCCCTGATGCGCGAGTGGAGTGGAGATGAAGTTGTCGGCCTGACGTCGCAGGATGCCGACATTCGCGACGCTGCCCAGGTGCAGAGCGCGATTCAGGGAACGCGTCCGCAATGGGTTGTGCTGGCGGCGGCCTATACGGATGTGGATGGCGCCGAGAGTAATCCGGATCGGGCGTTGAGTGTGAATCGCGATGGAGCCCTCAATGTAGCGCAAGCGGCAAAGCAGGCGGGCGCGCGGTTATTGTTTCTGAGTTCGGATTATGTCTTTGATGGAAAAAAGAAATCTCCGTATGAAACGGGAGATGCGCGAAATCCACTGGGAGTTTATGCGCGTTCCAAGGCTGAGGCCGAGACTCAATTGCTGGAAGTATTGCCCGATGTCTGCATCGCACGGACGTCGTGGCTTTTCGGCGTTGGCGGCCGATGCTTCCCTGACACGATTCTGAAACTGGCGGCGAACCGGCCCGCGCTGGATGTCGTCGATGACCAGCGCGGGGGCCCGACCTATTGCATCGATCTGGCTCGCGCGATTATTGAACTGTGTCGAAAGAACGCGACCGGAATTGTGCACGCGACCAACGCCGGCGAGTGCTCGTGGTTCGAATTTGCGCGAGCGATTGTGAGCGAAGCGGGTTTGACCACGGAGGTACGGCCGATTTCCACACAACAGATGCCGCGTCCGGCGCCGCGTCCCGCATACTCGGTTTTGTCGGCGAAAAGCCTGAAATCCTGGGGCGTGCAAATGCCGACCTGGCAGGATGCTCTGCAAAGATATTTAAAGGAACGATCCGCATCTTGAAGTGGTCTTTGCCTCGCAACGTTTGCCTGACAACATGCGAGGCTGTTACGATGCGGCGGGGTCGCAGTGACGCAGGAAATCAAGTCCATCCTTAACTTTATCGGCGGTGAGTTTGTTCGCGGGAAGTGCGAATTTGCTGACGTCAATCCCGCCGACGGTAGCGTGATCGCGCAGGTTTCCGAAGCGGACCAAGGCCTAGTCGATGATGCCGTCCACGCCGCGCGGGCTGCGCTCAAAGGCGAGTGGGGCCGGCTTGGGGTGCGTGAGCGTGCCGCTCGGCTACATAGAGTCGCCGACGCAATTGAGGCGCGCTTCGACTGCTTCGTCGACGCCGAGGTGGCTGATACCGGCAAGCCCGTTGCGCTCGCGTCAAAATTAGATGTGCCGCGCGCTGCCGCGAACTTCCGCGTTTTTGCCGACCTTATCAAGACCGCCGGCCTGGAATCTTTTCAAACCGAAACTCCCGACGGCAAGAGCGCGCTGAATTATGCCGTCCGCAAGCCGTTGGGCGTGATCGGCATCATTACGCCGTGGAATCTTCCGCTTCTGCTGCTGACATGGAAAGTTGCTCCGGCGCTGGCCTGCGGCAATGCTGTTGTCGTAAAGCCTTCGGAAGAAACTCCGGCGACGGCGACGTTGCTTGCGGAAGTCATGAAGACGGCGGGCATTCCCGACGGCGTCTACAACGTGGTCCACGGCTACGGACCGAATTCGGCGGGCGAATTTCTCACGCAGCATCCCGATGTGAATGCCGTGACCTTCACCGGCGAATCGAGGACGGGAGCCGCGATCATGAGGACGGTTGCTGCGTCGGTGAAGCCGGTTTCGTTTGAACTCGGCGGGAAGAACGCGGCTATTATTTTTGCCGACTGCGATTTCGAAGAGACCGCGCACGGGATTAGCGAGGCTGTGTTTCTGAATACTGGCCAGGTCTGTCTTTGCGCTGAGCGAGTGTATGTAGAGAGGTCAATTTTCGATCGCTTCGTGGAAGCTCTGAAAAACAAAGCAGAGAGTTTACGGCTGGGATCGCCGCTCGACAAGGATACGAACCTTGGCCCGTTGATTTCCGCGCAGCATCGCGAGAAAGTTCTCTCATACTACCGGCTGGCACGCGAAGAGGGAGCGACGGTTGTGACCGGAGGCGGAGTCCCCAAGTTTGGCAACGCGCTCGATGGCGGGTTCTTTATGCAGCCGACGATCTATACTGGGCTTAAGGAATCGGCGCGGTGCGTGAAGGAAGAAATTTTCGGTCCGGTATGCCACGTTGCGCCATTCGATTCCGAAGAAGAAGCGGTGGGTCTGGCGAATGACACAAAATATGGCCTGGCCGCGTCGATTTGGACGACGAACTTGAAGCGCGGACATCGGGTCGCGCAGCATATGAATGCCGGCATCACGTGGGTGAATTGCTGGTTCCTGCGCGATTTACGCACACCTTTTGGTGGCGTGGGGCTCTCTGGAATCGGGCGCGAGGGCGGTATGCACTCGCTGAATTTTTATTCGGAGCTGAATAACATTTGTATTCGGCTGTAAGCATGAGCAGAGTAGAAAGCAAAGTCGTCGAAGGAAAAGCCAAGCCGCGTGGAAAATTTCCGCATGTGAAGCGGGCTGGAGATTTCTTGATTGTTTCGGGCACGAGTTCCAGGCGCGCCGATAACACCATTGCAGGCGCGGAGGTGGATGAGTTAGGCACGACGCATCTCGATATTCGCGCGCAGACCAAGGCTATTATTGAAAATATCCGGGATATTCTGCGAAGCGCTGGCGCTGATTTAAAAGACGTGGTCGAGGTGACAACGTATCTTGTGAGCATGAACGATTTCGCCGGCTACAACGAAGTGTATGGTGAATATTTTGGCTATGACGGTCCGGCAAGAACCACGGTTGCCGTGCATCAGTTGCCGCATCCGCATCTTCTGATTGAAATTCGCGCCATGGCCTACAAGCCTGAGAATTAGGAGCTCTTATGCCGTCGATCAAGCAATTGAAGGCGTTCAACTTCATGGGATGGATCGAAGAGAATAAAGAAAAATTCAAGCCGCCGGTAGGCAACGCTCAGGTGTGGGAAGACGGCGAGATGATGGTGACGGTTGTCGGTGGGCCGAACCAGCGGCGCGATTATCACGACGATCCGACCGAAGAATTCTTCTACCAGTTAAAAGGGAACATTTTCCTCCGCATCATGGAGACGCCGGGGAAGCCTCCGCTGGAAATTCCCATCAAGGAAGGTGAAATTTTTCTTCTACCCAAACACATGCGCCACTCGCCTCAGCGGCATGAGCAGGGAAGTCTCGGCGTTGTAGTCGAAATGCCGCGGCCAGAAGGCGATTTGGATGGGTTCGAATGGTATTGTCAGAGCTGTCATCATCTTGTGTATCGCGCGGAAGTGAAGTTGAAAAGCATTGTCCGCGATCTGCCGCCCTTGTTTGAAAAGTTCTACAGCAACGAAAATCTGCGCAAGTGCAAGCACTGCGGCACCATGCATCCCGGCAAACAGTAAATGCCAGTCATCGATATTCACAATCATTTCTTCCCGCGCGAGTGGCCGGACCTGGCCGCTCGCTTCGGCACGCCGAACTGGCCGTGGATTAAACACACCGAACCCGGTAAGGCCGAGATCATGATCGGCGACCGTTTTTTTCGCCACATCTATTCAGCCTGCTGGGATCCCGAAGTACGGTTGCGTGAGATGGATCGCGACGGTATTGATCTTCAGATTATTTCGGCGACGCCAGTGCTATTTGCGTACGAACGACCGATCGACCAGGCACTCGATTGCGCGAAATTATTTAACGACACCGCGCTCGAGCTATGTGCTAAGGGCAAAGGCAGATTGAAGGCATTGTGCCAGGTGCCGTTGCAGGACCCGGATGCGGCGTGTAACGAACTCAGCCGCGCGATGCGCGCCGGGCATCTCGGTGTGCAGATTGGCAACCACGTTGGGGATAAGAACCTCGACGATCCCGGCATTGGGACATTCCTTCATCATTGCGCCGATGAAGGCGCGGCTGTGCTGGTCCATCCCTGGGATATGCTCGGTTCGCAGCGCATGCCGAAATACATGATGGCGTGGACCGTGGGCATGCCCGCGGAAACGCAGCTCGGCATTGTTGCGATGATCCTCGGCGGCGCGTTCGACAAATTGCCGCAGAAGTTGAAAATCTGCTTCGCGCACGGCGGAGGAAGTTTCGCGTTCCTCCTGGGCCGACTGGAGAATGCGTGGAAGAATCACCCAGTCGCGCATGGAGTTTGTGAATTGCCGCCCAGCCAGTATCTGAATCGGTTCTCTGTCGACTCAGCCGTGTTCGATCCGCGCGCGCTGGAGTTTTTGGTGGGAACCATGGGCGATGACCGCGTAATGCTCGGGTCGGATTATCCTTTCCCGCTGGGCGAGCATCCTGTGGGTGAGTTGATTCGGACGAGCACGCTGGCTGCAGATGCGAAATCAAAACTGCTCGGCGGAAATGCCGAACGATTCTTGGGGCTCAAACTGAACGAGTCTTCTGCCGGGACTACGGAAGAAAAATCTCCGATCGTACCCAAGCGTGAACAACTCACCTACAGTTCATACCTGCACGTTCCGCAATTACTGGAACTGCAACGTCCGCAATCGTCGCCGGAGCATCACGACGAGATGCTGTTCATCATCGTGCATCAAACATATGAGTTGTGGTTCAAGGAATTACTGCACGATCTCGACGCAGTAGTAGGGAATCTCAAGGACGCGGCGGCGAATCCGCAATCGCATGACGAGGTCTACGAAGCGGCGCGGTTGCTCCGGCGCTGCACGGAAATTACACGTGTGCTGGTCGAGCAATTCACGATCCTTGAAACCATGCTGCCCACGCACTTTCTGGCGTTTCGTAACTTGCTGGAACCGGCCAGCGGCTTTCAGTCAGAGCAATTCCGGGAACTCGAATTCTTGTGCGGGCTGAAAGATGAAAAGATGCTGCGCTACCATCACCCGACGCCGGAGGCGCATGCGCAGCTGCAGCGCCGTTTGCTGGAACCTTCGCTGCGTGACGTCTTCTTCGAAGCATTGCAAGCGATGGGCAAGTTGAAGTCCGACGGCACTGCGACCGAACGTGAACGATTCGAAGCGCGGGCTCGAGCCGTGCTCTCGTTGTATCGCGATGAACACAGCTATCGTGCATGGATTGACGTTTGTGAGCGGCTGACCGAGTTTGATGAACTCGTCGTGAGTTGGCGGCTGCGCCACATTCAATTAGTGGAGCGCGTCATCGGTACACGCATGGGAACGGGCGGAAGCGCGGGAGCATCATACCTAAAACTGACGCTCGACAAGAAATTCTTTCCCGAACTGTGGGAGGCACGGACGCTGCTGACCGAGTAGCCGTGGGTCACGGCGATCTGCCGCCGAATCGTTCACATCATGCCCAGCGGAGAAACCATCACACTCGTCGGCGCCGGCCTGAACGGGCCGCTGCTCGCAATCGGGCTAGCTCAGCGCGGATTTCGTGTCGAGATTTACGAGCGCCGTCCTGATATGCGGAAGGTACGCATGAGCGGAGGCCGTTCGATCAATCTTGCGCTGTCCACAAGAGGCATCCATGCGCTGACGCAGGCGGATCTGTGGAAGGAAATGCAAACAATCGCGATTCCGATGAAGGGTCGAATGATGCATTCGGTTGCCTCGGAGCTAACTTTCCAGCGTTACGGAAAAGACGATGCCGAGGTGATTTATTCGATTTCGCGCTCTGAGTTGAACATCGCGTTGATGAATGCGGCTGAAGTGCAAGGTGTGCGAATCTTTTTTCAGCAGCGATGCTCAGGAATCAATCTCAAAGAGGGATCACTCCAACTGCGCGATGAGGTAACCGGCGAAGGCAGAACGCTAGACTCGATGGTCGTGATTGGCTGCGATGGATCGGCCTCCGCGATCCGGTCAGAGATGCTCCGGCAAAGCCGCTTCAATTTCTCGCAGCAATATCTTAACTACGGCTATAAAGAGCTGACGATCCCCGCCGGAGCGAACGGCAAACATGCGCTCGAAACCCATGCGCTGCACATTTGGCCGCGTGGCAATCATATGCTGATCGCGTTGCCGAATGTCGATGGGACGTTCGCCTGCATATTGTTCTTGCCGTTTGAGGGGATGGACAGCTTTGCGCAACTCAACACGCATTCCGAAGTCGTGGATTTCTTTCGCGCACGATTCCCCGATGTGGTTCCATTGATGCCGGGTTTGGCGGAGAACTTTTTTGCCAATCCCACGGGTGCCATGGTGACGATTCAATGTTCGCCATGGCATGCGGAGGGGCGAGTGCTTCTGCTGGGCGATGCCGCGCACGCAATTGTTCCTTTCTTTGGGCAGGGAATCAATTGCGGCTTCGAGGATTGTACGCAACTGCTGGAACTCATCGGCCAACACCGTGGGGATTGGGCTCCCATCTTTGCTGAGTTCGAGAAAAGACGGAAAGTGAATACGGACGCCATTGCCGACCTCGCGCTTGAAAACTTTGTCGAGATGCGGGACCGCGTCGGCGACGCGCGTTTCTTGTTTCGCAAGAAAGTGGAACTGGCTCTGGAGGCGAAACTCCCGAAAGTATTTGTGCCCAAGTACTCGATGGTGACCTTCCATCGCATTCCTTATGCCACGGCTTTGGAGCGAGGCCGCGTGCAGGACCGTATCCTGACGGAACTTTGTGAAGGAATTGAACGCGTCGAGGATCTTGATTGGAGCAAGGCAGAGCAACTGATCACGAGCCAGCTTCTACCTCTGGAGATCGCTGCGTGAGCGTCACTTATCAAACCGGCCCGGAGTTTGCCGCGGAGATGGATGCGCGTGATTCGTTAGCGCATTTTCGTGATCGATTCTTTTTTCCAAAGATAGAGGCTGGAGAAAAGACCGGAGAAGAGTGCATATATTTGTGCGGGCACTCGCTTGGCTTGGAGCCGAAGAGTGTCGAGACTTATCTGCAGCAAGCGCTGCGCGACTGGGCCAACTTCGGAGTCGAAGGTCATTTTCACGCGAAGGATGCGTGGATGCCCTATCACCGGCTGCTGACCGAGCAAACTGCTGCGCTTGTGGGTGCAAAACCGTTTGAAGTCGTGGTGATGAATTCGCTGACGGTGAACCTGCACCTGATGATGACATCGTTTTATCGCCCAACTGCAAAGCGGCACAAGATTCTGATCGAACGCGCAGCATTTCCCTCCGATCAATATGCGGTGCAATCACAGATCCGTTTTCATGGTTTCGATCCGGCTACGTCTTTGCTCGAATTGCAACCTCGCGATGGCGAATCGTGCATGCGCGACGAAGACATTCTGGAGTTGATCGAGCGCGAGGGCGATTCGATTGCGCTCATCATGCTCGGCGGGGTCAATTACGTTACGGGGCAACGTTTTGATATGCCGGCGATCACGAAAGCCGGACATGGCAAAGGATGCGTCGTGGGATTTGATCTGGCGCATGCGGCTGGCAATGTGCCGTTGATGCTGCACGATTGGAATCCGGACTTCGCAGTCTGGTGCAGCTATAAATATTTGAACGGCGGGCCGGGATGTGTAGGCGGATGCTTTGTTCACGAGCGCCATGCCCGTGCAGTTGAGCTGCCGCGCTTTTGCGGATGGTGGGGGCACGACGAGAAGACTCGATTCCTGATGGGGCCGGACTTTCGCGCCATGGAAGGCGCCGAAGGGTGGCAGTTGAGTAATCCTCCGATTCTCGCGCTTGCGGCGCTTCGCGCTTCGATGGAAATATTCTTTGAAGCTGGAATGGAAAATCTTCGCGCCAAGAGCATCTCACTTACGGGGTATATGGAATTTCTGCTTGGGCAGGCGCCGTCCGAAAAATTCACCATTACTACCCCGCGCGAGCCGATGCGAAGGGGAGCGCAACTCTCCATTCGTTTTGCGCACGAAGGCCGCAAGTTATGTAATCGCCTGGCTGCGATGGGCGTGATTGGAGACTGGCGCGAGCCGGACACCTTCCGCGTTGCTGCCGTGCCTCTCTACAACTCATATAAGGATGTGTATCGCTTCGCCCAGATTCTCTCCGCCGCGTTTCATTGATCTTCAACCAACCTCGCGATTTTCTGCTTTCGCTGGTTACGTCAGTAACAGGCCAACGAAAAATTAGATGATTACAATCCGAGCGTGGGGCAATCACCGCTTCAGCACGGACGGAAGTGGACAATCATCGTGTGTGCGGTGGTGTGCGTCCATGTTTTGTTATCTCTAATTGTTTCGCGCTCCTTCGGGCTTACCGCTTTTGGCGACGTGCTGCAAAATGTAATCCTCTTCTGCGCCGCTGCCGCATTTCTTGCAAATGTAAGAACAGCCTGCCCAAAGGGCCGGTTTTTCTGGGCACTCATGGGAACCGGGGTCGGAATGTGGCTCGTCTCCCAGCTGGGGTGGACGTACTTCGAAGTCTATCTGCGGCACGAGGCGCCGAACCCGTTTGTCGGCGATGTCATTTTGTTTCTGCACATCGTGCCCATGACTGCCGCGATCGCGCTCCAGCCCCATGTGCAGCAGGACGAGCGCACGATCCGGGTCGGGACTCTTGATTTCGCGCTGCTCTTTACGTGGTGGCTGTTCCTTTATCTATTTGTCGTGATTCCGTGGCAGTACGTACATCCGGTCGAATCCGTGTATGGCCGAAGTTTCGACTTGCTCTACGTGAGCGAAGAATTGGCATTGGCCGCGGGGCTGTTTCTGGTTTGGAAGCGCAGCCGGGGAACCTGGCGGAAGATTTATTTTCATCTCTTCGGAGCGACTCTTACTTATTGTGTTGCTTCGCTGGTGGCCAGCGAAGCCATCGATCTGCATGTCTATTACACGGGAAGCCTGTTCGATGTGCCGCTGGTCGCGGCGATGGTGTGGTTCGTGCGCATTGGCTTCCTGCCGCGCGAGCAAGCCGCCTTCGATTCCGAACAGGAAGTGCCGTCGCACAACTACGATATCTGGAAGGCGCGGCTGGCCATGGTCACCGTATTTATTACGCCTCTGATGCTGGCGTGGGCGCAATTCGGCGGCAATGCGCCCCAGAGCGTTCGCACCTTCCGGCTGCTTCTGACTGTGGCTGTGATGGTCGTCGTGGGCGCGCTCGTGTTCCTTAAGCAGCACCTGCTCGATCATGAACTCCTCAGCCTGCTTCGCCTGTCGCGCTACAACCTTGAGGAAATGTGCCGCCTGAAGGACGAGTTGGAAAACAAAGAGCACTCGCTGCGCTGGCACAGTCTGGAGCTGCAGCGCAAGAATCTGGAGTTGCAGGAAATTTCTTTTACTGACGTACTCACGGGAGTCTGGAATCGCCGGTATCTCGAAGAGATTCTCAGCGCCGAAGCGCAGCAGGTTCTTCGAAACTACCAACGCGCCCGCGGCGCGGACATTCGCAAACTCGATCACCGCGATTTGGTATTCATCATGGTTGACGTCGACTTCTTCAAGGAAGTCAACGACATCCACGGTCACCCTGCGGGAGATCGTCTCTTGCAACTCGTCGCGGAACGGCTCTCGACCGTGGTGCGCAAGTCGGATGTTTTGGTGCGCTGGGGCGGGGAAGAGTTTTTGATCATGAGCCGTTCAACCGATCCTTCGGGCACGCCACAATTTTGCAGCCGCGTTCTCGAGGTCATGGCGTCGGAACCTTTCGACCTGGGCCACGGCATCAGCGTACGCAAGACCTGTTCTGTTGGGTGGGCGCCGTATCCGTGGAGCCGGACGGCGTTTGAATCCATCTGCGCGGAAGAGGCCATTGAGCTGGCGGATACCGCGTTGTATCGCGCCAAGGGACTGGGTCGGAATCAGGGTGTGGGAATTCTGCCGACCGAAGCGGCCATCGCATCCCCGGACGCGGTCACGCTGAAGCTTGCGCAGCAGCCCGGTTCGCATCTCGCGCATGTGGTGAGAACGGAATGCCCGGGCAAAGACACAGCTTCGGATGGGCAATCCGTAGAACTCGGGGATCAAGCTCGCGCGTGATGAAGCGCGTAACCTAACCGGCTGGATCTCTCCAGCGTTTTCTCCTCAATATTTCTCTAGTTCTATTTCGATCCCGCGCCGAATCCCGCCGCCTTCGGTTTGGGAGTGCGATCGAACGCTGCACCTACCCCGGCGACCATCGCCTCCGCAATACGAAGCTCGTCGGCAGTGAAGGCGTCTGTCCTAGAACGATATAGGGCGAGCACAGCAGAAATTCCCGCGGCACCTTCGAGCGGTACGGCCAGCGCTGAGTGTAATGCCGTGTGGCCGGAGTCATTTACATATCCAGGCTCGACCGTTGGATTTCCATTCAGAATGGGTTTGTGATTCTGAGCTACCCAGCCGGCAAGCCCTTCGCCCACCGGAATCTGCAACGTAGAGAGCAGGGAAGCGTTTTCACCGCTGGCAAATTCGGCAATCAGTATTCGATCCTTCCGACGAAATACGACTACGGAATCGCTGGGCAGCAAACTCTTGATGCGTACGGCTAGCAGAGACGCAATGTCGGCCGCGCCAAGAGACGGAACGAGAAGGCTGACGTCCAGAATTTCCTGCCCCTGTACCCGTGCCGCGGCGAGGGATGCTGAAGCATGTCCGGCCATTCCAGCGTTCCCGGACGCTGGCTCGGCCGATTCCGCAAATCCCGCGTCTGGAGCCAATCCGCGCTCTACTTTAATCTCGGTAGAAAGTTTTGGAGGAGCTTGTAAAGGCTGCTCATTCGCCATCTTCTCCAATTCGACGTAGCGCCGGTGCAAGATCGCGACCACCTGAGGATCGAACGCTCGGCCGGCTTCCGACGCGACCTTCGCCATCGCTTCATCGAGCGGCAGCGCCTTGCGATATTGCCGGTCCGAAGCCAGCGCATCAAGACAATCGACGGCCGCGAGAATTCGCGCGCCGACCGGGATCGCCTCGCCAACAAGCCCACTCGGATAGCCGCTGCCATCCCATTTTTCGTGATGCGCCCGCACAATCGGAACCACCGGATACGGAAAATGCACCTGCTCCAGAATCTCCGCGCCCACGATGGGATGAATCTTCATCTTCTCGAATTCTTCCGGCGTCAATTTCCCCGGCTTGGAGATAATGTGCTCGGGCACGGCGAGCTTGCCAATATCGTGCAGCACCGACGCCGCTCGCAGCGCTTCCGTTTCGTCGTCGTTCAGACGCAATTCTTTGGCGAGTTCCATCGCGTAGACGCGCACGCGCTGCAGGTGTTCCCCCGTGGTCTGATCTTTCGCTTCGATGGCGAGTGCGAGTGCCTCAATCGTCCGCAAGTGCAAGCTCGAAACCTGCTCTGCATGCTTCTTCTCAGTTTCGAGTTTGCCGAAATAGAGCCGATAGGACCGGTACATCAGATAAATCGGGGGCAGAACCAGCAGCGACGATTGCCATCCTACATTGGCATTGAGAAAGTGAACCAGCCCGGCCGCCGCGGCTCCCACCATGTAATACGGAAACGACCAGAGATAGCTGTCATTCCACACTTTCGAGATCGGCTTATTTTCCGTCAGGCCGATGATGGTCGACATGGCCGCAGTGTTGCATCCGAACAGCGTGATCGCTCCGACCAGAAGAGCAAGCGGACCCGGCGCGTGCAGCACTCTTGCGACCACCAGCCAGTACGCCGCGTAAGCCACTGTGCCGGAAACCGTGAGCTGCGACCAGTTGAAGAGCAACTGCACCAGCTTCACTTGTCTCTGGCGTCGCAGGTAAGCCTGGCCAAGTGTGCTGGCCAGCACGAGCAGCAAGGTCTCGGGCAAACTCAGTTCGAGAACTCCGAGCAGAGTAAATAAAAAATTGACCGAGAGCGTTCCTTCAATGCCGGGAAGAATTACTTTGAGCGGTGAGGCGAGCACCGCGGCGATCAGGTAACAAACGAACTTGACCAGATCATCCGATTGCCAATGAAAAAGGGACGCGGCAAGGCACAGGGCTCCCGCAGAAGCCATTGCGGCGATAAACGCGCGCGCGCCAAACGATCGGACCCAGGACATAGGAAATGCTTCTATTTTCAACGCATTGCGGCGGACTGTCCGCCCAAAAGAGGTTTCGGCGATTACCATGGTTTTCCAGGAAAAATCTCATAGAATCAATAGTTTAGAAGGATCGCCCCAGCCGGCTCGTAGGCCCGCAAGGACTGCGACAAGTTGTCCCATGCCCCGACTGGCGGGACAAAACGCCCGTTGGCTTTTGCTCTATGAGCTTCTAACTCGCTGATAAATAAGGCTGATACGACGATGGCTTTGGCCCCCCATCTGCAAACTAGAGTGTCACTTGGAGTGCGCAAAAGCGCATAACGGGCGATATCTGTGAGGGGGCTATGAAGAAGAAGTTAGCGATTGTTCTGCTTTTGGTGATGGCCACGGTGACGGTGGCCCATGCCGCCAACCCGGCGAAACTTTCTCCGGATCTTCAGAAATCGACTGCGACCTCCGCGCATGTCATTGTGCAGTACAACAGTGCGCCTGGTCTGCTCGATCTGCAATTGCTTTCGACATTGGGTTCCATCCTGAACTCGCTGCCGCTGGTCAATGCGATTGTTGCCGATCTGCCGCTTTCCAATATTCTTTCGCTTTCGAACCAGAACAACGTCAAGTACATCAGCATTGACCGCACGCTTTCGCCGACGCTCAGCAATGCTGCGCCGGCGGTGAATGCATTCGCGGCGTGGCAGGCTGGTTACACGGGCGCGGGAGTTGGTGTGGCGCTGATCGATAGCGGCGTCTATAACCATCCCGACCTCAAGGGCGGATTCCTTGGTCTGTCGCGCGTGGTCTGGAACCAGAGCTTCGTCAGCGGCAATCTCAGCGCGACCGACCAATACGGCCACGGAACTCACATTGCCGGATTGATCGCCGGCAACGGCGCCAGTTCCACGGGATCGCACTATTCGAAAACCTTTGAAGGCATCGCGCCGGGAGCGAACATCGTCAACCTGCGCGTGCTCGATCAAAACGGTCAAGGCCAGGACAGCGCGGTAATTTCGGCGATCTATACGGCGATCCTGCTCAAGCCGCTGTTCAACATCCGGGTGATGAATATTTCTCTCGGACGCCCGATCTACGAAAGCTACAAGCTCGATCCCGTCTGCCAGGCGGTTGAAGCGGCATGGAAGAGCGGAATCGTAGTGGTTGTGGCGGCAGGCAACAATGGCCGCTATACGCAGACCGAGGGATACGGAACCATTACTTCGCCGGGCAACGATCCGTATGTGATCACGGTCGGCGCGATGAAGCCGATGGGAACGCCGACTCGTCTAGACGATGAGATGGCCAGCTACAGCTCGAAGGGACCGACGGCGCTCGACGCAATTTCCAAGCCCGACGTTGTCGCTCCGGGAAACTTGCTGGTCTCGCTGGAAGCACCGAATTCGACGCTCTATAACGAATATCCGGGCAACCAGGTGCCGAACAGCTTTTATACGAACGGCGGCAACAACGCGTCGTCGTCCACTTACTTCACGCTAAGCGGAACCAGCATGGCCGCAGGCGTGGTGAGCGGAGTGGTTGCAGATCTTCTGCAGCGCACCCCGAGCCTCACTCCCGATCAGATAAAAGCGCGCCTGATGAAGACCGCGTGGAAGTCGTTGCCGGCTCTGACCAGCGTGACCGACCCGACCACCGGCAACACTTACATCGACCAGGATGACGTCTTCACGGTCGGTGCAGGCTACGTCGACGTGGAAGCCGCGATGGCGAACAACGATTTGGCCAAGGGTACCGCGATGTCGCCGGTGGCCACGTTCAACGGCAACTCCGGCACCGTGACCCTGACGCCGAGCTCAACCTCGGTGTGGAACACGTCTTCGGCCTGGACCTACACCACAGTGTGGGGAACGTCGCAGTTCGTCACCGGCACGAATGCGGCGTCGGTGTCGACGAGTTCCGCATCCGCCAGCAGCGCCCTCTGGGGCAGCAACGCCATGTGGGGCACGAATGCGATGTGGGGAACCAACGCCATGTGGGGTACCAATGCCATGTGGGGCACGAACGCCATGTGGGGTACCAACGCGATGTGGGGAACCAGCATCCCGGGTGGTGAGCAATAAACTCAGAGACGAAACGAAAAGGGCCGCGGGTTATTCCGCGGCCTTTTTTAATTTCTCAGCGACTATCGGCGCCGCTTAGAATTTCACCGCCACCGGCTCACGGTTGCTTTCGGCCATCTCGAAATATTGCCGTGGCACAAAGTTGAACATTCCAGCAAGAACATTGGTGGGGAACGACTGAATCTTGGTGTTCAGGTCGCGCACCACGCCGTTGTAATACCGCCGCGCGTTTTGGGTGAGCTCCTCGGTCTGGGTCAGTGAACTTTGCAACTGCGTGAATTGGCTCGATGCCTTCAGCTCGGGATAACTCTCCGCCACCGCAAACAGTCCTGTCAGCGCGCTGGTCAGCTGATCTTCCGCGGCCCCGGTTTCCGCAGGATTCGTTGCCTGCATCGCCTGCGCTCGCGACTTTGCGACATTCTCAAATGTTTCTTTCTCGTGCGCGGCGTATCCCTTCACGGTCTCCACCAGATTCGGAATCAGATCGTGCCGCCGCTTCAGTTGCACGTCAATGTCGGACCACGCCGAGTCGCAGCGGACGCGCAACAGCACCAGGCTGTTGTACATCGAGATCAGCATCACGGCGACGACCACCAGAATGATTAGGACTATGACGGCCGCCATCCTAAGCCTCCTCGGAGGCTGCGAACGCGAGTGAAAATCGAATTGGACCTTTCATAGCCATCATCA
>Ga0206795_1010_pt2 | contig 39312 bp, 30 predicted proteins | sample Alteio_BWOrgCont_71_FD_152872 | JGI IMG/M metagenome (GOLD analysis project Ga0206795, IMG submission 152872) | Enriched cells from forest soil in Barre Woods Harvard Forest LTER site, Petersham, Massachusetts, United States -... | ecosystem: Environmental > Terrestrial > Soil > Temperate forest >... | reverse complement strand
GCTCAATATCCAGCCCGTGTCTGGCAACCAGGGCAGTTTTCGGAACGTGAGAGGATCGGGAACGAGCACGCCATCGGGCAGGCCGATCATCTCCGGAATGTTCAGCGCGTTGTCACCCCCGAAGGGAGGAACGATCGGGTGATTGGTGGTGTCGAAGATGGCCGTTACCAGTTGGAAGTCTTTTCCTCTTCGCAGGCTTGCAGCAAACTCGGCGGCGGATACGGTCTTCCCGCGCACGATTCCATGCTGATCGCCCCACCCAATGCGAACGTAGCGGATGTTCTCCTGGTCGATCCGGGCCAGAAGGCCCATGGCAGCTTCTTTCTGCTCGGTCGTCCACAGATTATGGTGCGCGATGAAATCGGATGATTGGCTGGCCATGGCCCGTTTGGAATACGGCTAGTATAGCGACACGATGCTGAAAGCTTCAACGGCGCGCGTCTGTGAAGCACCCGCCTTGCGCTGCGCTACAGTGGCGTAATGCGTCTGCCTGTTCTATTGCTCTTCGCATTTCTGCTCCGTGCCCAGGCGCCCACACCTTCGCCGGAAGAGATAGCCCGCAAGCAGCTCGAATACACTCGCGCCCACTACACAAAATACGACTACCGGATCCCGATGCGGGACGGAATCAAACTCTTCACGTCGGTCTACGTTCCGAAGGACGATACCAAGAAGTATCCGATCCTGATGCAGCGGACCCCCTATTCGGTAGCGCCCTACGGCATCAATAACTACCCCACGCGATTGGGGCCGTCCGATCTCTTCACCAAAGAAGGCTTCATCTTCGTCTACCAGGATGTCCGCGGGCGCTATCTATCCGAAGGCACATTCGTGGATGTTGCCGTGCATAAGACCCATCTCGCAGGCCCCACCGATCCTGACGAAAGCACCGACACTTACGACACCATCGATTGGCTGCTGAAGAACATCCCGGGCAACAACGGCCGGGCGGGTATGTGGGGTATATCTTATCCCGGCTTCTATGCCGCCTATGGCCTGATCAATTCCCACCCGGCGCTCAAGGCCGTCTCACCGCAAGCTCCCATGGGCGACGTCGGCAATGGCGATGACGCATATCACAACGGCGCCTTTTATCTTGCGGCCGTTGGCAGAGGCAGGCTACGACATCATCTTCAATGGCGGCACGTCGCTGGTTGCACCGGACGGTTCAACTGTTATTGAGCCCGTGATTGGGTCGGAAGGGTTGATCGCCTACGAGATCGACCTGGAGCGGGTACGCCAGGGCCGCCAATCGCTGGACGTCAGCGGTCATTATCACCGGCCCGACATTTTCAAGCTTCAGATTGACGACTCGCGCTTTGATGAGTCGTCGCTTTGGACCGGCCAGGCGCCGTAGTGCGTTTGGCTGCATTTTCGAGCACACCTTATTCTGGGCGAAAAAAAAGCTCAGAGGTGTTACCCTCTGAGCCTTTGATCTACCGGAACAACCCGGTCAGAACGTCAGCTTGGCGCTGAACTGAGCCTGACGGGCCACATCGGGGATGCCGCCGCTTCCTACCAGTGAAGTGATCGCGGCGCCGGTGGGGACGTAGCAGGATGAGGTGGGGCTATAGGTTGTTGTTGGCCCGCAACCTTGGCCCGCATTGATGATGGTCGAGGCTGGAGCCGAGAAGTTCGGATGGTTGAAGATGTTAAAGATCTCCCCCCTGAGCTGCAAGGTCATCCTCTCGTTGATCTTGGTTATCTTCGTCACGGAAATATCCGTCTCCGCATAACCGGGCCCGCGCAGCACGTTCCTTCCCAGATTGCCGGCCGTCCCATACTGCGAGGGCGTAAAGCAGGCTTCGTTGAACCAATTCGACGGGGACTGGTTGGCATAGACATTGCAGCCGCCCACGTAGTTCGGACGCTCGCTATCGAAAAAGTTCCCCGTATCCATCTGGTCGCCTTCGCCTAGCGAGAACGGAATACCGCTGCGCCAGGACGTAATCCCGCTCACTTGCCAGCCTTCCTTCCACCGGTTGCCTTTGAACGGAAGCATGTAAACGGCGTTGCCCGTGATGTTGTGGCGGATGTCGTAGCCGCAGTTCCCTTTGTCCGCATTCCAGTCATACGGGTTGGTGATGGCGGATGTCACGTTGTTGCCACCCAGACCGGCATACGCGTACGAGTCGTCGATGCAGTGCGAATAGGTATAGGAGAACTGGTAAACCAGATTCGCCGAAGCCCGGTGCGTGAGCCCCACCTGCAGCGCGTTGTAACTGGAATAGCTGGTGGGCGCGATAAGATCCTGCGCGCCCAGGGACGGAACGGGCCGCGGATTCACTGTGCAGGGCCCGGTGAGTCCACAGGGGGCGCCATTATTGGTCGCCAGGTAGTCCACACCGTTAATCACGGTATCGCCCGGCGGGTTGTAATCGTGGAACGCCAGCAGGTGAATGCCGCGCGTCCCCTGATAGCCCACGGTCAGAAGATTGTTCCAGCCAAGATCGCGCTGGATGCTGAGAGTGTATTCGAGCGAATACGGAGTGGTGTTTGTTCCGTAATACGTACCCGTTCCCTGACTCAGCGAAGGAATCGCCGCGCCGACGAACGGCTTTGGCCAATTCGGATCGGGGGTGAAGAATAGCTGGATCTCAGTGTCATACGGCGGGGTTGACGCGTAGGCGGACGAGAAATCGTAGGTGGTGTACGGATCGTGGAAAATCCCGAATCCGGCGCGCAGCGAAGTCTTGTGGTCGCCGAAGACATCCCATGCCAGGCCGGCCCGTGGGTCGAAGTTCTTATTTGCGGGATTGGTGGCGTAAGCATGCGGGACATTCACGAAATTGGGCAGGAAGGGCGGTCCCCCTGTGTTATCGGCTCCTGCGACGTTATAGAAGAGGTTGTGGATCTCGATCGGATTGGTTTCCCAGTCGTAGCGCAGACCAAGATTGATTGTCAGCCTGCTGGTGACTTTCCAGTCATCCTGGAAGTACGGCTGGACAGCATCGTAACGCTCGGCCCGATAGCCGTTGGTTCCGCCATTCGGCGCGCTTTGAAACAGGAACGGATCGCCCTCGAGGAAGGCTTGAGCGGCAGAGGATGTACCGGCAATCCCGCCCTGAAATACGTAGAACCCATTCCAGGCAAGCTTGACGTTCGGGTTTTCCTGTTGCCGCTGGAACATGAGGCCCATGCGGAGTGTGTGGGAACCTTTGATCCAGGTCAGGTCCTCCTTTTCGGTGAACTTGTTCTGCTGATACTGGAACGGCGTAGGGACGTTCGATCCCAGCGCGGTGAGATTCGGAGTCATTATTTCCGCGTCGTCTCGTGAGGGAGTAAACAACTGCAGCGCCGCGTGTTGCGTCGGCTGAGTCTCCCAGGTTATCGGCCGCGAGAAAGATGCCGTGAACTGGTTGATCACGTTCGGCGAAAACACATGGCGTTCATTCATGGTAAAGAACTGGTTATGGGTGTTGTCGTAGAACGGCCACAGGCCGAGACCGGAATACGTGGTGCGGCTGCCGAAATCGGCCTCGTAACGCGCGAAGAACGCGTCTTTCTCGGAAATGTTCCAGTCGATGCGGGCCACGCCGAAATTCTCGGGTGATGTTTGCGCACCTATGTAATTGTAGATGCCGATCTCGGGGTTGCCCTGGAACAATCCTCCGTTAGCAGCGGGATAAAGGGCCAGCATTGCGGCTGAAGCCGGATTGACCACGCAGGGGGAGCTACAGTTGTCCGTGACATACCTTGAAGTGGGCACGTAATTGATATACGTGGTATCCAGCACCTGCTGAATTCCCTCATAGTTCATGAAGAAGAAAACCTTGTTCTTCTTGATCGGGCCGCCCAAAGTTCCGCCGAACTGGTTTCTGCGGAACGGAGGCGCGGAATCGCCGGGGTCGAAAAAGCCGCGGGCGTCGAGATCGCTGTTGCGCAGGAACTCATAGGCCGAACCGTGGAATTCGTTGGTGCCCGATTTGGTGACAGCGATAATGGCGCCGCCGTTGCCCGAATACTGAGCGCCGTAAGTCCCGGTCAGCGTCTGGAACTCGGCGATGGCGTCGATACCGAGCGATGTGCCGGTCACGTCGGCGCCGGCGTTGCGCTGCCACCAGTTCAGTACGTCTTCGCCGTCCAGCATGTTGGAATAGCCTTCCGGGCGTGTGCCGGAGATCGAATAAGCGTTGGCGACCGAAGTCAGCGCGCTCGATCCGCCCGCTGGATAGCTGGTAACGCCGGGCGCGAGCAGAATCAGTTGTTCCCAATCGCGGCCGTTCAAAGGCAGTTCGCGCATCTGGGTCTGATTCACAAGCGAGGAAACTGCGGCGCTGCTGGTCTCAACCTGGGTGATTTCGCCCGAGACGTTGACGCTCTCAGTGGATTGACCCACCGCAAGCTGAAGATCTATGACCAAGTCGGCGCCCACGGTCAGAGTAACTCCCGAACGCACCGCAGTCTGAAAGCCCGGCTTCGAAGCGGATACGTCATATGTACCGATGCCAAGTTCGGGCACGCTGTAGCGGCCCTGAGAGTCGGTATTTACGGTTTGCGTGGCGGTGGTTCCAGTGTTCTTAATTGTGACCGGAGCGTCCGGAATTCCGGCGCCCGAGGGGTCGGCTACTCGTCCTGAAATTGCCGCACCCTGTCCGTAAAGATTGCTGGTCGCTGCAAACAACGGGATACAGACCATCAGGGCAACAGACAGAACTTCGCGGTTCCGCAGACTTCTCATCAAGTTTTTCTCTCCTTTGTCCCCTGGAGGATCGGAGATCCGCCAGTGCGAGTTTTAGTTTCGCAAGTCTATCACTGTTCGAGATCCGTGTCCACAATGTAAAGAATATGCGGTAACTTTACGTAAGGCGGGCGAGGCGAGCCTTTTGCCCCCGGATTCAATCCGGGGAGCTGAGTGTGGCCGTCTTTTCAGGCCTGGTAATATCGGTGGCCATCGAATGTACGATGAAGGGGCAAGCTATGATGATTCGAGAACACATATTTCTTCTGACTTCGACAATCCTATCGGGCTTATTCGCGGCCCCTGCGCCTGTTTTCGGACAGTGGATTCATTACGAGAAGAAGAATGTTCCACGCTTGCCGGATGGCAAAGTGAACATGACCGCTCCGGCTCCCAAGCAGGCGGATGGCAAGCCCGATCTTTCCGGCATTTGGCTGGGTGACAACTGGAAACCAGCGGGCGCAAGACCGAATCCTCCCTCGCGCGACGTCCATACTTCGAAGATGCTGCCCGCCGGACAAAAAGAATACGACGCGCGCATGGCAAACAGCATGTTGAACGATCCGAAGGTTCGCTGCCTGCCTAATGGCGTGCCGCATGCCAACACCGAGCCCTATCCGTTCGAAATCATCCACACTCCGGAGAAGACTCTGATCCTTTACGAGATGTACTCACTGCGGCGTCAGATCTTCACCGATGGAAGGAAGCTCCCAGCGGATATCAAGCAATTCACGCCTACCTGGATGGGCTATTCCGTCGGACACTGGGAAGGTGACGAGTTCGTGGTAGAAACCACGGGTTTCAACGATCGGGTTTGGCCGATTGATATGGGGGGCCACCCTTCTTCGGATGCGCTGTTTGTAACCGAACGATTCAAGCGTATCGATTTCGGCCACATGGACCTGAACGTGACCATCGACGATCCCAAAACGTACGAGTCCAAATGGACGCAGCCATACCGTTACACGCTGCTTCCAGACACCGATCTTCTGGAGTTCATTTGTGAGAACAACCCGTCTCCGCTGCATATGGTGGGGAAATAGAGATTTCGAGAGTTGGCGAGGAAGTGATATATTGTTCTTCAGTTCGTCTTCTTTGGAGCGCGTCATTTATATGAAGATCCGTTATATGAAGATCCGTTATATGAAGATCTCGATCGCAGTTCTGGCCGTGCTGTCCGCGACATCCGCTTTTGCGCATCATTCATTCGAGGCGGAGTTCGATAAAAACAAGACCGTGGTTCTGACCGGAACGGTCACCAAAGTGGATTGGATGAACCCGCACATCTATATTCACCTGGATGCGAAGGATGAGACCGGTAAATCGGCTTCGTGGGCGTGCGAGGGCGGCAATCCCGGTTCGCTGATGCGCAACGGATGGAAGCGGGATTCGCTGAAGCCGGGCGACAAAATCGTAATCGACGGTTACCGGGCCAAAGACGGTACCAATACCTGCAATGGCCGCTCCGTAAAATTGGCGGACGGCACCAAGCTGTTCGCGGGCTCTTCCGCGGGTAACCAAGAGTAGGATCTTTTTGCCATGACTAAAACCGCGGCGTGTTCGATTCTGGCGCTCGCAGCCTTTCCGGTGTTGCTGAGCCTGATGCCGATGTCGGCCTTCGCGCAGGCCGGTGCCGGCAGACCGAAGGCGCCGAAAGGCAAGCCAACGCCGCGCACCGAAGACGGCAAAGTGGATTTCTCCGGAGTGTATTCACCGCCCGGCCGGGCTCCCGGCGATCCGCCCAGCAAATCCGGCGAAGGCTACTCCCACAACATCGCGCGCGACCTTGAGCCCGACGACGTTCCCATGCAGCCTTGGGCAAAGGAACTGTTTCACAAACGCTTCGATGAAGACGTGAGCAAGGACGATCCTGAGGGATTCTGCCTCCCGATGGGAACGCCTCGTATGGCGCCCTATCCATGGAAGATCGTGCAGACGGACAAGCTTCTGCTCATGCTCTACGAGGGTAATGTCCACGGGTATCGTCAGATCTTTCTCGACGGTCGAGCTCACGATCCCACAGTGAAGGAAACCTATTGGGGGGATTCGATCGGCCACTGGGACGGCGACGCACTCGTGATCGATACCGTCGGCCTGGGATTTGGCGACGGCCGAAACAATCACTCCTGGCTCGATGCCGACGGCCATCCGCGAACCAACAAGTTGCATATCACTGAGCGCTTGACGCGGCCGGAGCTGGGGCGCATTATCGACGAGATCACCATCGACGACCCTGGCGCTTATACGCGTCCCTGGACGGTTGTCGAAAAATCTTCCCTGGCCCCGGGCTGGGAGATTCAGGAAACCATCTGCAATGAAAACCAGGATGAGAACGGGCAGAATCAGGATGCGCAGCACCTGATCTCGTTGCCGCATGGCATCGGAATCGAGAATAAAGAAAAATAAGCGCCGCGGGCGCTACCTGGCTCACTTATCGACTGGACTGGTGTAGCAGTATCGCTCGCGGATCTCTCCGTTCGGAACCAGCTTAAAACTTCCTTCCAGCGTGAACGGCTTGGCGTACGCGCCGGGGTCCTCTACCGTGACTTCGCGTAAGAGCGTGTCTGCATCGGGCCGCTTGTAGCGCTCCGTTACGTGCAGTTGTTCCGTGTGCGGATGGCCCGCGGCATCCAGCCAGGTTCGGTCGTTGAACCCGGTGGTGTCAACCACAAGCGTGTCGCCGTCCCAGCGCCCGATCGAATCGCCGTACCATGTTGGATTCACTTCCGCGGGATGCTGCCGCCCTTCCAGATAGATAATGCGGAACGTATGGATGTCGCCCTCATCCAGGATGATGATCTCCGCCCGGGTCTGCACGAACTTCTGCGGGTACGTCGACAGGCGCGGCACGCCCATCGGCAGACACCTGTTCGCCGGGTCATTGGTCTTCTTTCGATCTTTCATGATTTTCGCGGCGCTGGCCAGAAGGGAGATCTTGTCGCCGGGTTTCAGCGCTTTGACGAAATCGCCAGCGAACTTGCCATCCGGATTCCATACGCCTGTCAGATCGGGGTGGCCATCCTTTGCGCGCGGCACGCCTTGCGCCGTGGCAATACCGGCAATCCAACTGAGGCAAAATCCCACCAGTAAATATCGCATTCCCTTAATTCTATACGGGGCGCGCCAGGCGAGTCTCGCTGTTCTGCGTGAAAAGTATCGGGAGATATTTGGCGAACCAATGCGCGCGACCGTCAGCGGGAACATTCTGCTCCGGCGGATTCCCACGTCGGCTCGCGGTTGTTCTGGTCCTGCGGGAAGACCCACGCCTCTGGCTCGTGAAGCTTTAAGGTGGCGATCCATGTGCGGCAGCGTTCGGTGAGGGATACCAGCGCCAGGGTCCGCCTACTCTTTGCGGTCTTCGGCTCGTCGATGTCGCCCCGCCAATTGCGCTGTTCGATCCGAATGCAGCCCAAATCCAAATCGACGTGTTTGATTTTCAGCCCGGTCACTTCCGAGATGCGCGTTTCCCGTGTCCACGTCAAGACGGATCGTCTGGCTGTGAAGCGATGTTAACCGCATGGATACCGATTTCAGGGATACAACCAGATATTCTTGAGGTTCGTATCGACCCGCTTCCTGGGATCGAGCGCATCGTTAATTATCGTTTTCAGATCGTCGCCCTGCCTGGATAAGCGCTCTTTCAAAGCAGGCGTATCCGGAAATTGCTTTAGCCCCTCACTCCATGCCGCGCGAGCCTTCTCCAAATCATCGATCTTCCAATACCCGTCTCCCAACGCCACCCAAGCGTGAGCATAATAGGGCTTTTGGGCGGCGGGCTTTTGCATTCTAACGGCGGTTTCCAAATCCGCGACGCCCAACTTTGTCCGGCCGAAGAATTTGGGCCAGAAGAGGTAGCTGTTTCCGCGCGTGTAATAGCCGACCCAGCTCGGCCGCAGTTCCAATGCTCTGCCGAACTCGCTCAGCGCGGCGTTAGCTACACTCACCCGAGTGAGTGCGTCCACAGTCGGGACCTTGTCGACGTAAGCCAAGCCGTAATTCAAAAAAGCGTTGGCGGCCGCCGGATTCGCGGCTACCAGGCGCTCGAAAAACTTGATGGGGCGGTCGAAATCCTCTGGCTTGCCTTCGTTGCCGTGTAGGCTTTCGGCACGGAGAATCGCCGCCCGCCGGTATTCACTGCCGTACCGCAAATTATCCGAGTCGGCCGTCAGTGCCGTTTCCAGCAGATCGAGCGCCTTGTCCCAGTCCCGTGCCTCAATCTTTTGGATCCCCTCCTGGAAGGCATCTTCGCCAGAAGGTCCCGCGGCGCTCGCTGTCAGCATGACGAAGACGGAAATCAAAACTAAGAGTCGTGTTTGCAAAGCGACAAGATTAGCGGTCCTTGCGCTCGCGGTACGCCATGGCGAGTTGCAACTGACGGATCGCGTTATCACAGGCCCGTATGGCGCCTGCTTTGTGGCCGCCGAAATCGTGCGGAGCCTCGTTCATATACGCACGTGCATCTTTCAGAGCGTCAATCGCGGCCGCTATGCGGGGATGCATCGCGCGCTCATTCTGCGCGGACAGTGTCAACGTGCCGATGCACAGCATCATTCCAACAACCATTCCAGAGACAAATTTCACGAGTGGTCCTCCTGCGGTATTCTAACAAACCTCTTGCGCCGATAACGGTTTCTCAACACGCCCATGGGCCTGCCACTGCCGCGCCCCGCAGACGATGCGCCCTACTTCACGAAGACAGTGACATCCGATTGGCTCGTGCTCTGGCCCACTTGCAACACGATCTTCGCCGAGCCCGCTTTGACATCCGTGGGCAATTGAACATTGAATTGATACACACCGAACACCAGGCCCGGCGCCGATCCGGCGTAAAGCACCTTGGCATTTTCGCCATTGACGGTGGCTGAATACGGCAAGGTAACCTTCGAAAGAGTGTCTCCGGCCACGTTGCCGACTGTGACCGCTGGGCTGAGGGCCCCACCGCCGGTGCCGTAGACCTGCACCACCGAACCCGGAGCCGCTGGATTTGCCGCGGTGTTCACTGAGTAGTCCTGGTTTAATATCGAGCCCGGCCCGCTTCCACTGGCATTGGCCGTAAAGATCTGAACATCGGCGGCCGTTAGCGGTATGTTGAAGTCGTCGGAAGTGAGGTTATTGTATTTCACTTGTACGGCGGCTTGACCGCTGGTGCCTAAGGTGAACGGCAAAATGATGTTGACTTGACCGCTTTGGACAAACAGCGGAATCGCCGGAACCCCGCCAACGGTGATGGTTGCCCCGTTGAGCGTGGGGTCGAGGCCGCCCTTGGAATTCAGGCTGAAAGTTGCTCCGGTCTGAGGTCCCAACAGACTACCGAAGATACTCACAATAGTTCCTGCCGCAAACCCGCTGGAGTCATAGCTCGCTCCACTTACAATCGCGGACACTGTGGGACCGGGGACGATCAGCGGTGCGGATATGGTTAGCGTCACGGGAATGGTGACCGGGCTGTTGCCTGCCCCGGTGGACGTGATGCTGATCGCGCCTTGGTAAGTTCCCTGGGTCATTCCTTTAGAATTGACCGTGACCACCAGGTTCGCAGGGGTTGTGCTGGACCCGGCCGAGACGCCAAGCCAGCTGGGCGACGTCGCGATCGTGAACGACAGCGGCCCGCTGGCCGCAAGATTGATCGATTGGCTGGCCGGATTTGCTCCTCCACTGGATCCCGTAAATATCAAGCTGGATGGGCTGGCGGCGAGCGCTGGCTTACTCGAAACCACCAGGGCCACGGGGATAATCACGGGCGAGTTAGCCGCGCCCGAGCTGGTAATCGATATCGTTGCGTTGTAAGTGCCTGCGGCCAGAGAGCCCGGGCTGGCGCTGACCGTAACAGTGGACGGAGTGCTTGTACTAGACGTGGTCACGGTAAGCCACGAGCCATTGGCAACCGAAGTCGCGATAGTGACCGGCGCGCTGGAAGTGACGCTTACGGACTGCGAAGCGGGATTTGTGCCCCCCAGAACGTAGGCCAAACTGATGCTGGCCGGCGTCGCAGTGATTGTCGTCGGAGCAGAAATCACGAACTGAACCTCGATGACCTGCGGCGTATTGGAGGCGCCCGTCGAAGTAACAACTACCGATCCAGAATAGGTTCCCGCGGTCAGATTTCCCGGATTCGCCGAGACGGTAACGATAGCCGGAGTGGTGGAAGCGGACGAAGTTGCCGTGAGCCAGGACCCGCCGCTGGTCGAAATGGATACGGGGCTCGGCGCGCTGCTGGTGACACTCACGGTCTGACTTATGGGTGGAACCGAACCCGTGGTGCCTTTGAAGCTCAGCGAAGTAGCGCTTAGGGTAATGGTGGGTCCGTTGGAAACCACCAGACTGACGTTGACTACTTGCGAAGTGGCTCCGGTGGCCGCGATGGTAACGGTCCCGGTGTAAGTACCTGCCGTTAGACCCGTTGTCGCGACCGATACATTGATGAAAGCGGGCGTTGTGCCCGTAGGAGTCACCGAAAGCCACGAGCCCCCTGAGTTGGTGGCTGCGGTGGCGGTGAAGGCAAGCCCCGAACTGCCCCCGATAGTGAGCTGTTGCGCCGCTGGAGCTGATTGTCCGATCTGATAATTGAACGTCAGCGAGCCCGGGCTGGCGGAAATCGTGGGCGTGCTCGAAACCACCAAAGTTACGTTGATCACCTGTGAGGTAGCGCCAGTGGCTGCAATCGTGACAGTCCCTTTGTAGGTGTTCGCCGCCAGGCCTGAGGTATTCACGGAAACACTGACGGAACTGGAGTTGGATACGGTGCCCGAAGTGGGGGTTACCGACAGCCACGATCCTCCCGATGTGGTGGCAGGAGTCGCGGTGAACGCAAGTCCCGAAGTGCCTCCAATGGTGACGGGCTGTGCGGGTGGTGCCGTGGTTCCGGTCTGAAACGCGAAGCTCAGTGATGAATTACCAACTGTGATGGTCGGCTGAGTGACCACCAAGGTGACATTGACCACCTGCGATTGAACGCCGAGGGCCGCGATGGTGATGGTTCCGTTGTAAGTGTTCGCAGCCAAGCCCGTCGTATTTACGGAAACACTAACCGAGCCCGATGTGCTCCCCGAGCCGGGAGTGACCGATAGCCACGAACCCGCTGGGACAGACGCAGCGGTGGCGGTGAAGTTGACGCCCGACGGGTCGTTTACGGTGATGGGTTGCGAAGCGGGCGCCGTACTTCCGATTTGATATGTGAAATTCAACGGCGTCTGGTTGACCGTCAACACCGGCGCTATCACATTGAGTGTGACCGGAATGCTGCTGGGACTTCCTGTAGCGCCCGTTGCAGTTACGGTCACTGATCCGCTGTACGTACCGGCGGTCGTAAATCCGGACAGGACGGACTGGTTGAGCGACACGCTGATGGAGGATGGAACCGTTCCGCTGGGCGTTGAAGAAAGCCACGCGCCCCCCGATATGGTCGAAGAAGCCGTGGTGAAGTTGAGCCCGGAAGTACCCGAAATGGGCACAGCTTGTGCCAGAGGAACCGCTCCGCCAAGCGTGTAGTTGAATGTCAAGGGTGTCGCGGGTACGGTCAAGGTAGGAGTCGGGGCCGTAATGCTGAATGTGACTGGAATTTGGAGTGTCACGCCCTGCTCAACGGTTAATGTCACCGTTCCGCTGTAAGAGCCCGCTGCAAGGCCGGTCGGGTTTGCCGTGATCGTTAGGGATGAAACGGTATTGGCATCGCCCGGTGCGACCGAAAGCCAATTGCCACCCGATGTCGTTGTCGCGCTGGTTGTGAACGAAACCGCAGCGGCTGCAGACAAGGTAATGGGCTGCGACAAGGCCAGTGAGGAGCCAAAAGTTGCCGAGGGCGTCCAGGATGCCGGACTCGGAGTAATGGTGGGTGGTGGCGTCCCGATCGCGGTGATGCCTGCGTTTGAGAGACTGAACGCCCCGTTTGTGGTGTTTCCTTTGTAGGCGAGAGAATAGTTGACAGACCCGGTAATGCTGGTAGGCGTGATGGCCGCCGGCACGGCCGTACCCATGTTGCCGTCAGGCAGCGTAGCGGTAGCGCTGATGGTGGCTAGAAACCCCAATATGGTTACCGAGCAGTTGTTGATTTGGATGGTATCCGGACCACCCACGACGTCCGTTAGTGTGACCGAGGTCCCGCTCGCGCATTTGATGGTCGCGGGATTCCCGCCAGACCCGGTGATCGTCACAGTAACTACGCCCGCGCTGCTGAAAGTATAGGTCTCCGTGGAGGATGCCGCCGTCGTGGAGCCTACGCCCGACATAGCTTGGCTCAAGGTCGCTTGGGCGACCACGGTGTCCCCGTTGAGGCCTAGAGGATCTGTTCCAGCGCCGCTGGTCAGGTTCAAAGTTCCAGTGATGGCGTAACTAACACTTTGACCGTAAACGGCTGATGAGAAAGCAAGAAACAATATGATTGCAACGAGCGCGTTGGACAGACGCAGATTGGGTCGGTTCATGGCAACACCTTCTATTAGGTTAAGGACCCGCTCAGTATACAACGGATGTTCACGCCGCGGACCTCAACCGACGTTCAAGCAGTACTGGTACCGTAAGGACCGGGCGTTCACTCAGACCACTCGATTTGCGAACGTACTATTTGTTCCGGACGATGACTATGCTGTCCTAGAGCTTATGATCGACTTGCACACCCACACCACAGCTTCCGACGGATCCGTTGCGGCGGCGGACTTGATCCGGCTGGCCCTCCAGAACGGCCTGGAAGCTCTGGCAATTACCGATCACGACACGCTGGAAGGATGTGATGAAGGTGCGCCCGTTGCCGCCGAGCTGGGCCTTGATTTGATTGTGGGAATCGAGTTGAGCACCCGGCTCGAGCCGCATTTAGTGGAGCTGATCAGGCCCTGGCTGGGTTCAAAGCGCCTTCCATCCATTCATCTCCTCGGCTACTTTCTCGCCGCTCCGCCTCCCGCCAGCTTCCGTTCCTGGATTTTGGTTCATCAAGAGAGCCGGCGCAAGAGGAACGTCGAGCTGGTTGAGAAGCTGCGCGGATTTGGATTCGACATCACATTGCACGAAGTGAGCCAGTTGGGAGGGAAGCTAACCGGCCGTCCCCATTTTGCGGAGTTTCTATTACGGAAAGGATATGTCCAGAACCGACAGGAGGCATTTGACCTTTATCTGGCCGATACGGCGCAAGCTGCTGTGGAGCGGGACGAGCCGGGCTTGGCGGAAAGCGTAGGGGTGTTGCGCCAGAATTTCGCAATGCCTGTCCTGGCCCATCCCGTGCGCCTTCCGTTCGGAGACGAACCGGATGCCGTGCGAGTGCTGTTGGACGCTTTGTGCAGCGCCGGCTTGCAGGGCTTAGAGGTCTGGCATAGCGAACACTCCCCGGCACAGCAGGCTCTTTACGAAAACCTGGCCCAGTCCCATGGTTTGGAAACCACTGGCGGATCGGATTTTCACGGTTCTCACAAGCCTTCGATCGCGTTAGGGACCGGAATCAACGGCAACATCTCTATTCCGAAGGCTCGGCTCCATTCCATGCGTGCCACGGCCAGCCGGCAACCGGCCTGATTTAAAGTTAGTAACTAATCTTCAACCCGACCTGAAATTGCCTGGGTTCGAAAGCCGACGTGTAGGCTAACGGTAGATTTGGATCGCCTCGAAAAGCTTGGACCGGATTGGGCAAGCTCGATAGGGGAACGTCGCCCACGATGTTGTTCACCGACCGAAAGTTGGTCCGGTTCTCGAGATTGAATCCCTCAATGAGGGCCTCCAGGCGCCAGCGCTCACCGAGATCGAACTTACGCGAGATGCGCATATCGGTGGTAAACAGGTCCGGTCCGTGTCCGATATCCCGGCCAGCTCCCCAGGGGCGGTGGTTGGTGATGTAGTTGTCACCGTAGTTATCGACGCCGGTCAGGATATTGAAGGGCCGCCAGGAGCTGTATTGAATAACCGGCGCCAGGGTCCACCCGGATAGCAGACGGCTACGGAAAGTCGAACCCTTTTCGATCGGCGACTGATAAACTGCATCGAACACCACGCGGTAAGAGGCATTAAACGGCGACAAGCCACGGTCGGCCCGCAGGTTGAGTTCATCGTTCGGCGCGTAGTCGGAATTGAAATCCGTGGTTTCGTCGGTGGCCTTGCTCCAGGTGAAGTGCGAATTGAGAGAAAGGTTCTTACGCAGTCTTCGGGTAACTTGGGCCGTTCCAGCGCTGTAAAAAGAATTGGCATTGTAGGCAAAGTAATTCAACTGGGCAATGTCGGGATTAATCAAGCCAAACGTTGGCTGGCCATCCGGCAGGGTCCCGGTCTGGTAAACATTTCGTCCATCAGTATGGGCGATGTGCGCGCCGCGGCTGTAGTTGTATGCCACCGAAACGCTATAATCGCCGAAAGCGCGTTCGATTTCGAGGCTCATCTGTTCTGCATAGGCGCTTTTATAAGGGTCTGTGCCGAAGATCACCCGCCCGGGCGAGTTCGGCCCCGGAGTCAGTCCGAACTGCGCAAGGTCGCTCGCGGCAATCGGTCGAGTGCCCAGGATTCCTTCAGATGTGAGTCCTTGATAAATATCGATCGAGGTGAGGGGTTGCCCGGTGGATGGGTTGATCAAAGAAGGCGAACCGAGAGCCGTAATTACGACCAGATCAATCGTATGGCCGAGAGTGGCGGGAACGTTTGCAAGTTGGGCGTTGGACGGCGCGAAGTAAATACCATAGCCCCCGCGGATGACCATCTTGTGGCTCTGGTCCGGAGACCACGCAAAGCCGATCCGGGGGGCAACCGTGTTTGGATCGGTACCCAGGATCGAGGGATTTACCTCCAGGTCATAGCGCAGCCCGTAGTTGACCGTCAGGTTAGGGAGAATGGTCCAGGAGTCTTGCGCAAAGAAACCGTAGCGCGGAAACCATCCCAGCCAGTTCGGGTTTCCAAACCCCTGCTGGTAGAAGATAGGCGCACCCACGGCAAAGGCTTGCAAGGCGGTGACGGGCGCGTTCAGGTTCGCAATCAGGTCGGACCTGCCTTGAGAGGTCAGGTAAGCCGTCGCCTCGGCCGGAAAGTTGGGATCGTTCAGCGCCGTGGCGAACAGGCTCGAGAGCGGAATCTCCTGGCCGAACTCAAATCTGCCGCCGAAGTAGGTGTCCGAACGAACCGCGTCGCGTACGGGATTGATGTCCCAGCCGAATTTAATGCTGTGTTTTCCGGCGTGGTAGCTGGCATTTTGCAGTAACTCGTAGTGACGTTCATAGGTAGCCGAAGGCAGGAAGGTATCCCGGCCGAAGGACCCAAAACCCTCCACATTGTATTCCGGGCCATTCGGTTCCACCGGATCGACGAAATTCCGGTTGTAGTTGAACATGGCACGCGTTTCGATCACCCAATTCGGAGTTGCGACAAAGGTGTCGCCCATCGCCAGCGTGCCATCGAACTGGTTAAAGCTTTCACCGCGGTTGTAGCCGATCTGTGCGCCCAGTTGAGCATTTTGTTGGAAGAGCGTATTCAGGTTGCCGCGAAAGAATAGGCTGTTGCGGTCCGACAGGTGGTGATCCACGCGCAAGGAGTAGGCGGGATTCTCCTCCGAAAACGGGAACACGCCGCTGTTTTGATCGAACAACTGCGTCACGGCCGGATTTGCCGAAGGTACCAGCAACTTCTCTCCGTTGCTCGCGACCAATTTTAAAAGGAAGTTATCCGAAGAACTGAAGAAGTTGAAGAGCTGTTGTTGAGAGGGCGTGATTTCGTTCAATATAGCCGGGTTGTCTAAGATCGAAACGAACTGCGCTTCATGGCGATCGAGTCTTTCGAAGCTCAGGAACACGAACGTCTTGTCGTGCTTGATGGGCGCGCCCAGTGTCGCTCCGGCCTGAGACCGTGTAAAGGAGGCCTTGCCCGGGTCGAAGTAATTGCGCGCCTCCAGGTCCGTGGTCCTCAGAAATCCGAAAAAGTCGCCATGGACGGCGTTGGTTCCAGAGCGGGTAACGATATTCACCGTGCCACCGGCAGCGCCTCCATACTCGGCCGAAAAGCTGCTGCGGTTGATTTGAAACTCCTGCACGGCTTCCTGACTCACCGACATCCTTACTCCGCCGGAATTCGCATAGTTCTCCACGCCATCGATGAAGAAGGCATTGGAACGGCCGTTGCTGCCGCCGAAACTAAGCCCGGATTGGGGAGTCTGCGCAATCCGGTAATCGTTGCTATCCACCAAAGTGTTGGAATCCGCGACGCCCGGGGTGAGCAGCGCGAAGTCCAGATAATTGCGGCGATTGATGGGTAGATTTTCGATGGTCTGTAGCTCCAGCGTGCTGGACTGCTGGGAGCGATCGGTCTCCACTACCGGCACTTGCGAGGTGACCTCGAGTTGAGTTCCCACTTGTTCCACCGTCATCCCGACAGACAGATTCACCGTTTCGCCCACGCGAAGCTCGATACCCTCGATACTCTTGACGGCGAAGCCGGGCGCTTCCACGCGAAGGGTATATCGGGATGGGGGCAATGAGGTGAAGAGAAACTCTCCGTTACGGTCCGACACTGCGCTTCTGGTCAGCCCGGTTTGAGGATCCTTGACGGATAAGCTTGCGCCCGCGATGGCGGCGATGGAGGGATCCTGCACTAAGCCCTTCAGATCAGCCGAGTTGCTCTGGGCCTGTGCATAGAGAAAAGTCACCGATAATGCAAGCAGGCAGAACAGACGCAAAATCGTAATTGAGCATAATGTAAGCAAGGATAATCACTCTTTACGTAAATGGAACCGGCCCCACGCGATCTGCGATTTGCCCAGCTCGACGAACAGCTTCAAGGCCGTCACCTTCTCCGGGGGCACGAGTTCACCTGCGATGAACATGCGGAGAGCGTCCGCACGACGGAATTTGCCGGACGAAGTGCGAGGCAATGTGCCTGGTTCGAGAATCTGGACCAAGTAGGGCTTGAGAGAGAGCCCGGACAGAATCCTCTCGCTGATTGCGGAGCTTAGATCCGCTTCGGGGACCGGCACGCGCAGATCCTTTTCAGCAAGGATGATCAACTGTTCGCCATCCGATTCGACCGCCGCGCTTACCGCGACAGTGCAACCGGTCCGGACCCCTGGGAGATCGAACAAGAGATCTTCTATTTCCTGGGGAGCATAATTTCGTCCGCGGATGATAATCAGATCCTTCGCGCGGCCCGCGATGTAAAGATTCTCCTCATGGAAAAATCCCAGGTCGCCAGTGTCCAGCCAGCCATCCTGGATAGCAGCTTGGGTTAGTTCGGGGTCGTTGAAGAAACCGGGCGTGATGGATGCGCCCCGCACCACGATTTTGCCAACCAAATTGTCGGCCATCGCTTGATTGTTGTCATCCCGTATTTGAACATCCAGGCCGGGAAGACGTTTTCCCACACTGATCAGCGGCCGCCCTGGTCCGGGAGACGCCTGGTTGCGGGTAGCCAGAAGTTCGCGATCGAATTCGGTAATCAACGGCGGCGCTCCGAGATCCGAAAAAGTAACCGCCAGACCCGCTTCCGCCAGGCCATAAACCGGCGTCATCGCTTGCTGCTTGAATCCCCACTTGGAGAAACGATCCTGAAACAGCCGCATGCCTTCAATCTCGATCGGCTCGGCGCCATTCAACGCTAATCTCCAACTCGAGAGGTCGACGCCTTCCAGTTCCCGGTCGGGGACCTTGGAGTAACATAGCCGGTAGGCGAAGTGCGGGGCCGGCGACACGATGGCTTTGTAGCGCGAAATCGTCTTGAGCCATAGCGACGGCTGAACGATAAAATCCTCCGGAGAAATGTAGGTCACGGTGCCGGGATAGTACAATCCGCTGAGCATGCATCCCACCAGGCCCATATCATGATAGAGCGGCAGCCAGCATACGCCGCCGTTTTCGGGATTGGCGTTCGGTATGGCGCGAAACGCCGAAGCCATCATTTCCAGGTTGGCTATGAGACTTCGATGCGTCATAATGACGGCCTTGGGCTCCCGTGTACTTCCGGAAGAGAACTGTAGAAACGCCGGGTCGCCCGGTTGCACCTCCGGAAAGCGCCACTGCATCCCATCACCCGCAAGATCATTCACATCCATAACGGATTCCAGGCATTCCACACCGCTGGTCACGGGACCCAGCAGCTTCTTGATGCGTGCGTCGGTGATCAGCAGGCGAGCACCGATCTTGCTCAACATTTGCCGCGTACGGGTGAAGTACTCATCCAGTTTTCCTAGGCGAAAAGGCGGGTAGAGAGCGGCCGGCACCGCGCCCGCAAGTTGACAGCCCAGGAACGCATCCAGAAATCCCTTGCTTGTGGGCAAAACCAATGCAACCCGGTCACCGGGCTTGATACCCCGCTTTTGAAGACTCGCGGCGGCGGCTTGCGCCGATGCCAGAACATCCCGATAGGGGTAAAACTCGGCCGTACTATTTCTCCGTACGAACCGGGCGCCTGTCCGCGTTTGGCTGGATAGGTCGATCAGCACGTCCACCATGGTGCGCTGAGACAATTCGCGGTGCATATTCGATCCGCTCAATGGGCCACCGATCGCTCTTGGATCAGTGCGATCAGATCGGCGATCGTTGTGATGCGCTGGCGATCCTCCAAGTCCAGCTCGATCTGAAATTCATCCTCGATCCCGGCGATCAAGGTCACCGTCGCTAAAGAATCAAGTTCCAGCCCTTGCACCAGAGGGAGTTCGGGGCGCAAGGCGGCAATTTGTTCGGGCGTCAGAACCAGTCGCTCGCTGACTAGGGCGCGCAGACGCTCGTAGATTTGCTCCGGAGGAATGGTGGAAGACTGCGAACTGGCTGTGGTCATAGGACGCCCCATCTTTTCACTGGACGGTCACTCATTGGATGGTCACATTGTTGCCAGTCAAGCTACGATAGATCACATAGCCGTCGTCCAGGCCCGACGCGTTGAATTTAACGGGTTCGAGCTCCGTGCCGACCAGTAAAAAACTGGTCGGTATCGCGCTTGCCGCGCTGGTAGGGAGCGCTTGTAAAACAATGGACGGGACGGTGAAAGTTCCTTCCCCGGCTGGAACAACACACAAGAATAGATTGCCTGGGCTGGTGGTGCTCGGACCCAGCGGTCCCGTCGCTGTAACGCCTAAGCCGGTGATGGCCACGTAGTCATTCGAACCTCCGCCCGTCCAGGTAATGGTCAAATCCTTAGAACGATCAATGGTGGTGATCGTGGAATTCGTCCACGTCACATCGGTGGGAATAGTGAATTGTTGCGAGAAGGAACCGACGGCGGAGCCGCCGCTTCCAGTTATCGTGTAGGAGCCCGGGAGCAAAAAAGGAGGCCCGGGAGTGCCGGTAAGGATCTGGTCCAGCTCCACTCCGCCGAGTGTCGCTGAAAAGACGCCAGTGGACGAGCTTGGAATTGCCTTGGTCCCGGCCGGACCGCTGATAGATAAGGACGCGCCTGCATCCAGCGGAGTAGGTTTGATCGGATCAACCGGTAGTGGATTCAGGCCCAGAAACTGCGATACCGTGCAATATCCAACCGATGGAGACTGGGTCAAGCCCAGCGATGCCGAGAGCTGCGCCGGCGAATAGCGGCCAAATACTGAATTTGCGCTGTCGGACACCGCGCTGATTGTCTCCCCCAACGCTGCCGCATTAATTTCGATCCGAGTGAGACTCACCGCACCGAGCCGCACCGAGCCGGACGATTGGAGAGTTTTTACGTCGGCGGGATCGATTCCGTCCCCGTCTGAACAAACGCCGCCGGCATTCGGCGCCACTGCCATTGATGTGACGTTGCCGACGACACCGGCCTTGCCGGCCTTGACTACGACCGGTACGTAACATCCCTGAATGCCTGGCGGTACGACAAAATACACCACATCGACGGCGGCGCAGCAACTGGAACGGCCCGCGTAGGTCACGGTCGCCTGTTTATTGCCGACCCAAACCTGCACGTCGAAAGCAGTCTGCATGTTGACTTGCACCGGGGCCTCGGCGTCGTCACCGGTGATGGGACCCAATCCGGTTCCCCACAAAGCCACGGTTTGCCCTGGATAGGAGGGGCTGACTATCGCATTTACGGGAGGTACGGCTTCGGTTCCGCCGAACTCCTGGATAATGCCGGGTCCGCTTCCGGCCTGGTTCAGGGTGAAAGCGCCGAAGGAACTAGGCACGATCTGAATCGGGACCGGGGAACTAGTCTGCCCGTTGAATGTGAGCGTCAAGGTTGCCGAACCAACGGGCGTGTTCGACGGAAGGATAGCGGTCACCTGCCCGGCGGAAGTAAAGATCATGAGTGCGTCCACGCTGGTGGCCCCGGACGTCACTTTGATCGACGTGTTCAACATGGAAGTTTTCAACGGGAACGAGAGTGAACCGGTGAATGTTGTTCCCATATTCCCTCCGAAAACGGTGAACATGGAACCCTCCGCGATAGAACCACCCGGCAGGGGAGGATAACTGTAACTGGCGACGTTTAAAACACCCCCGGAAGCAACAGTCGGCTGCGCTGGAAGGTGCGGGGCAAAAAACACAATTACAGCAGCAGTTAGTATAAATTCCTTGATCACTCACCCTCCAAACAGCGTCAGCAAGAGAATTAAAAGAGTATCATAAGCTCCGCGCGATCTACTAGAAGGAAGGACCACGACAACTACTAGGGGTTCTATTACTATTCCCGAAATACTAACACCCTGACCTGAAGTACACTAGGTTAGCCAAGAGCCCCTGGTGATGCTCGCTCATTTACCCGAGGACGATGTCTGTCGACGTGGGCTCCTCGTCCAGTCGCGGGGTCCGTCTGGTCAGCCCATACAACTCTTCACGTAGACCGCGGCTGACTGCCCGGTCCAAGAGTTGCTTAAAAACAGAGCTGAGCAGGCTTTGTTCTCATCGAGCGCGACCGCTTGAGAAACCAGATTTATGCCGACGCCGTCGGCTGCCTGGCGGTGGCGCGCTATGGGGGGAATGATCCGGTGGTTCAAGGCCATCACTCCGAGGGCGATCTCGACCAATGCGGTAGCGGCTCCCAGATAGCTGGTCAGACCTTTGAACGCAGTTACGGGGACCTGTTCGCCCACGATGTCGGCGAGGATGGCGGCTTCCCTGCAGTCGGCATCGGGAATGCCGAAGCCGGAGGCTACCAGGAAATCGAACGGGGCACTTGCGGCTCGCCGCACAGATGTGGACATCGCGCCGTGGTCTGAGAATGGGACAATGGAATTACCTGCGCTAACGGAGGTGGCGATGCCTGCGATCTCTGCCAGAACCGGCGCCGAACGCTTGCGAGCGTCGGTCAACCGTTCCAAAACCAGAGCAGCCGCGCCTTCTCCCAGAACCAAACCGTCGGCTTCACGGTCGAAGGGGCGCAAGGCTTCTTCCGGCTGCCGGCTGGAAAGTAAGCCGCGCTTCTCGAAGGCGAGATAGCTTGCAGGGGTCACCAAACAATCGAATCCTGCGGCCATAGCAACGTCGCAGCGCCTCTCCTTCAGATCCCAAAAGGCCGCGTTCAACGCGAGTGCCGAGGCTACATCGGACTGGACAAAATTGCTGCTGGGCCCCCGCGCGCAAATTTCCATCGCTAACAGCGCGGCGCCGGAATTGGACAGCGTTCGGAGCGGGAAGTAAGGGTCGACCAAACGGGAAGCGCGCCCTCCCAACTGGTCCCAATCCGGGGAACCCTCAGGCGTGTGCGCCACCTCAAATGCTCGAAAAAACTCGCTCGGCTCGGGACCCACGCGGCCAGACCCCACATGCACGGCCAGGCGTGAAGGCGGAAGGGATTCTATACCAAGCGAAGCACCGGCGAGAGCGCGCTGGGCCGCTTGCACCAAGTGGCGGGCGCCGGCGTTCATGAATTTCTGATTTTTGGGCCCCCGCAAGTCTTTGAGTTCGTATGCTGGAACAAGGCCGGCCGCGTGGCAGGCATGGCCGTTGGTATCGAAACGAGTGCAAGCTCCGATTCCCGAATGGCCCGATAAACAGCGCTCCCAACCTTCAGCGACCGTGTGTCCGAGCGGGGTTGTCAAACCCATGCCCGTAATCACGATCCGTGCATCGGAATTCATACTTCATCAGGGTACATGCGGGACCCGTGTAATCCAAGCGGGCGAACGCGGCCAGACACCCAACCGATATCAGGACGCAGCCGCCTGGGCGCGCGGAGCCGAGAGAAAATATCGTTCCCGAAAATCAATCGCCCATTGCTTGTTGAGTTCCTCTCCGGACGGCAGGGGCGTTTCAGTTCCGCACTGCTTACACTTCATCTTGAACGCAATGGCATTCGGCAGCGGAGCATCGCACTGTGGGCAGGATTGTGGTGTTTGAGACAACAGCCCATCGATCAGATGCACCCAGGCATCGACGCGGAGAAACTGTTTAGTGATGTCCGCCACGGCGACCTCACCTTCCAGGCTGCCTGGATCGAGCCCCGGCATGCGGTCCATAAGAAGCGCCTTCCCGGCGTCAGTCAAAACTCCATCCTTCTCCAGCACGTTCGGGCCAAACACTTCGGTGGCGGTCTGCAGGATGCTCTTCTCTGAGATCCACAGATTGAACGTCTCTTCGGTTTCCATTGTGATCTCGATCAGGTCCAAAGATTCGGCTCCCAGATCGTTCAGAAACGACGCTGGGGTTATGGTGGCCACGTCGATGTGAAGACTCTTGGCGACAATATCTGAAAATTTCGCCAGGATTTCGGGTCTGCTTACATTTGATTGCATCTTTCAGTCCTCCGACTGGGTAGTTAACTCATCTCTCCTGCTACCTTCCGCAACTCTACGACACTCCCCGGACGGCGAGCACCGCGTTCTGCCCGCCGAAAGCAAAAGAATTCACCAGGGCCGCCGATACACCGGCCTTCCGAGCCTGGTTTGGAACACAATCAAGGTCGAGCTCCGGATCCGGGGTCCGAAGATGCATGGTGGGCGGCACCATGCCTTCCTGCATGGCCTTCACCGCCATGATGAGGTTGCTGACAGCAGCGGCCGAAAGGGTGTGTCCAATCTGAGCTTTGTTGGAGGACGCAAGCACGTTGTTCGCGCGGTTACCCATCAGGCGTCGGACTGCTTTGCACTCGGTCAAGTCGTTCTTCTGAGTGGAAGTGCCGTGCATGGCGATGTACTGAATCTCATCAGGGTGCATCGCGCCATCCTCCAGAGCGGCTCTCATGGCCTGTTCTTCGATGCTGCCGTCCGGCGAGGGATCGGTTAGATTTATGGCGCAAGTGGTGCAGCCAAATCCCTTCAGCTCGGCGTAGATTCTAGCCCCTCGCGCTTGGGCGTGTTCGTAGTCCTCGATAACTACCGCACCGCCGCCTTCTCCCATGACGAAACCATCGCGCTGTTTGTCAAACGGCCGGGAGGCGCTCTTCGGATCGTCGTTTTGGCTGAGCGCGCCAAGGACCGTGAAATAGAGGATTCCGATTGGCGACACGGTAGCAGCGGCCCCCCCGGCAATCATCGCCACAGCGTCTCCCCGGCGCACCAACTGAAAAGCTTGACCGATAGCATGGCCGCTGGCCGCACAAGCGGTATCCATTACCAGAGCGGGTCCACGCAGCCCGAGCACCCTGGCAGGCAAACAGGCCATCATGTCGCCGAGCGATCGAGAGAATATTTCGTCGGGCTGGACACCTTCGCTAGCGAAACGAGGCAGATCGACGTCGGTGTTATCGTCCCGCCGCAAGCGGTAGTACTCCGCCGTAAGCTCGTGATGCACGAACGCCACCGTCGCGCCGGCCGCCACTCCGACTGATTCCGCGTCGAAACCGCTCTCTGCTAAGTGGCTATCGGCGAAAGCTTCCTTCGCGCACGCTAAAAAGATAGTCGTCCCTCGCCGGATTTCTCGATGCGAAAGCGTTGGGCTCGGCGATGGGGCGGCATAGCAGTCACGCAGTTCGATTCCAAACCCGTCGACGCTCAAAACCTCGCCAGCCACTTTGCAACGGTACTGGCTGGCATCGAAAAGCGTGATGTTGGAGATCCCATCCTCGCCCGCGATCAGACGGCTCCATACACTCGCAACTCCTTGTCCCAGCGAGTTCAAGACACCCATCCCAGTGATAGCCACTCTTCGCATGGTGTACGTTTTTTCGCCGCCATCGGACGATCGAGAACCGCTGGACTAGCCTTAGGTCTCGAACGGAGAGAGGCGACTGCGGACGGACCGCATTCGCAGACTTTGCGGCACGGTCAGAATCGCTGATTTGTATTTACTGTAGATATTAAGGGAATACCGGTCGAAACGCAATGCACTTCTAGCTGCGAAGGTCCTAGTTAGGACTAGTAGGACTAAGCCAAGGTGCGACCGTTGACTCTAAGCGCTTATCCCGTTAAGATCTTCAAAAGGCCCGTGATGAATCGAGGGCCGAGTAACGTAAGACCCCGTCAGAAGTAAACATCTTCCACGAAGAGGAAAGCCGGATCGGAGGCTGCTGTGGAGTAGCTGGTGGTGTCTCTGTATGGCTTTGCGAGCGGCAGCACGGAGCGCGAGCGACCATCTTTTGGAAATGGTTCCAAAGGAACGGCGCGAGGAATGAGTTCTCTATTATGAACGTCACCAGAGATCAAATACGGGATTACGTTTTACAAAAACTACAGGAACTGTCGCAGGATTGGGACAATCCCGTTGAAGTTGGCCAAGCTTCCCTGCTTTTCTCGGAGCTCGGCTTCGAATCCCTGGACGCTGTGGTACTCGGCGTTGCAATACAGGAGCACTTTGGCCGTCAGTTGCCTTTTGCCGAGTTACTCGCGGAACTGGGTGAGCAACGTCGCGATCTTTCCATTAGCGAGCTCATTGATTTCGTGTACCTGCACCTGAGCCAGCCGGTAGCGGAGCCACAGAGGGTCTAGCCGCGATTTCGAAAGTGAGGAGTTTGAGAAAAAGTACTAGAAGTTTCCTAAGCTAGCCATGCCAAAAATCAAGGCCAATGGAATCGATCTTCACTACCTAGCGTTTGGTCATGGATCCGACTTGGTCCTGATCCACGGTTTTCTCGGTAACTTGGCGGTTTGGCACTTACAAATCGCTCCCCAACTACGGAAACTCTATAGAGTTACTACTTACGACCTGCGCGGTCATGGCTACAGCGAAGTAACTCCCACTGGTTATACAGCATGCCAGATGGCCTCCGATCTGGAAGTCCTGCTCGATTCATTACACATCAATACAGCAACCTTAGTAGGCCACAGCTACGGCGCTGACATCGCGATGTACTTTGCCCTCAAACATCCGGAGAGGGTGCAAAAATTGGTTGCGATCGAACCCGGATTAGCCTGTCTGGTCTCAGAGCGGAAGAGCAAAGACTGGGAGGGCTGGGCATACTGGGTGTCGAAGCTGGAAGGAGTCGGGCTCACCGTGCCCGAGGACAAGCGCACGGATGTCGATTACCTGCTGGAGACCAGTCTGAAGACCAGCAAGATTTTTGGTCCAGCCCGGGGGCTGCCTCGCAACCGTGAACCACTCCTGCGCTTGCTCAAAGGCACGACTCTGATGAGCGACTACGAAGACGTGGGTGAGTTGACTCGGGATGCGGTCAGGACCATCCGAACACCGACCCTGCTGATTTACGGCGACCAGTCGCAGTTTATCGGTTCTTATCATTTCCTCAAGTCCGCGCTGCCCAATTGCACTCCGGTATTGCTGCCGGGGGGCGAACACTTCGGTCCGCTGGAGACGCCAGAGCTGCTAACGCAACACATCGTGGATTTCGTGGGTGTGCCTCCCGCCCAGATCGACGAATCGTTACCCGGCATTGCCGTAGACCGGGAAGTTGGCCGGCCCGAGATCCCTTGTGAGTGATGGGGGCAAGCCTCCTACGGTTGTAGTAACCGGCGCCGGCTCCGGTCTCGGGCTGGAAACGGCATTGCTTCTCGCGTCCCGGGGCATGAACGTGTACGGATCGGTGCTTACGTCCGGTGAGGAATCTCATCTGCGCGAGCAGGCTCAACGCCTGGGTGTGAATGTTGAGCTTCTGCGGATCGACGTTACTGACGAACAGCAGGCCAAGGCTGGCATCCAACAGGTGTTGAGCCTGGCGGGCCGCATCGATGCTTTGGTTTATTTCGCGGGTTTGGGACTTCGAGGCTTTTTCGAAGACCTGACACTGGAAGAAATCCGGCGAGTATATGAGGTAAATCTCTTCGGCGCCATGGCTGTGGTTCAGGCCGTGCTACCGGACATGCGTCGCGCGAAGTCGGGACGCATCGTCCTGACATCATCCGTGGGCGGCCGGATGGGTTCCATGACAATCAGTGGATATGCTTCCAGCAAGTTCGCCCTGGAAGGTTTCGGAGAATGTCTCCGGCAAGAAGTTTATCCTTTCGGGATACACGTTTCGTTGCTGGAGCCCGGGCTGGTTGCTACTCCGCATTTCACGGTCAACCGCAACCGGTCCCGCAACGCCGTCAATGCATCCAGCCCTTACTATGCGTGGTTCTGCCAGCACGAACACATAGTGGACGAGATTTTGGAGCGAAGCAGCTTCGGACCGCGCGAGGTAGCCGAAACGGTGTGTGGAATTCTCCAGGCACGCCATCCCAAGCTGCGTTACGTCGTAGGTCGAAATGCTAAGTTGGTGCTCGCCTGCCGCCGATATATCCCAGGCTCGCTCTTTGAGAACATCTATTGGGCGATCCTGCGCAGAATGGTAACTCAGCCGCGTCGCCGGGCACATTCTCTTTCGAGCGATATCCACACCACCGCCGGGGATGGTCCGTCCATCCCGCGATGAACCGCTGGCGTTTGCCTGGCGGGTTCGCCTGACGTTCCCCGGTTAGCGTTGCAGGGTTTCCGACAAACTACGGAATTGCTGGCGGATCTGGTCGTTCGAAAGCACTTGATCGAGACCGGACGGCGGCGGCCCGCCTGCCTTTAGCACCAGGGCCAAGAATGCCACCAGAGTCTGGGCCTCGTTGAAATTACAATGGCCGTAACTCTGGATTGGAATGCTAATCCGCTCCTGGCTGGAGCCTGTTGAGATAGTTTTCAAGGTGTAGAGAGGTTCGTGCCAATACGGGATGATCGGATCGAGCAGGGTGTGCATCGTGACCAGCGGTCTGGTGAGCAGTCCGGTGGTGTTATAGTTGGCCTTCATGGCGGCAACCGCCTGGCTATCGGCGGTGAAGCGTGGCACCAGCAGGTTGAGAAGGAAGTCATTGGACGACCCCGAATAAATCTTTTTGCTGTTGTCGAAGGGCTGGCCTCCCAGCTTCGCCTCCGCGTCATTGGTTGAGAAGACGGAATACCATAACACGTTCTCAATGGTTGCGAGGATGGTGGAGGGATCTGATCCGACCGCGGCCCCGGTCACGCTCAATAACTGCTGAGTGGCCGCCGGGTTCGCGTTGACGGCTGCTTCAATCTGCGGAAGGTAGACTGTATCCCAATTGTCCATGACATCGCTGGGAATCGAAATCGGAGAACCGGGAATCACGTTCGGAAAGAAATAGTCAAAGACCACCCGGAAATTTCCGAGATAATTGATTTCGGCCGGAAAATCGCCAATTGGTCCACAGGCCGCCAGGCCGCCGTCATAAATACCAGGGTAGCGTTCCACCGATAAGGCCGTCACCAGGCCGCCCTCGGATGGGCCGCCAATGAACACTTTTTGCGGTTGCCCCTCGGTGTTGGTAAATATATTGACTAAGTCCGCAGAGTCTGAAATACCTTGCAGGATGGCCAAGCCGTTTACCGAGTAACCACTCACTGCGAACGCAACCCCCAGCGAATTGATGAGTGTTGGAATGGACGTTCCATCGGGCAAAACCAGTTGGTCCTCAGGAATTCCGAGCGGTTCGGTGGTCGCCACGTAACCATGCGCGAAAATCAATAAGCTGCCGTTCCATTTTCCAGAATCCGGCATACAAATTCGGTATGCCGCGCCACTGGCTTGAACCCCATCCGGCAGGCATGTTGCTGAAGCCGAAGCCAGCGCGAAAGCAGCGGCCAGCGCGAGGGGCGCAATCCAGCGGGCGGTGTTTATCATCTTATGCATTATAGTAAATCCCTTCCGCGGGAGCGTTCGCACTTGGTAGCCTGCGTCGAAAGTCCAGCCAAGACCGCTTGCTCACGCGGCGGCTCAGTAGCTTCACGGCGTTACAGAGCCGCGACCGCGAGGGCTGTCAGTCCAAGCGTTTCCGGAAGCGGGCAGCGCTCACCCCCATGATGACCGCCCCGTAGGCCAGCAACATCAACATCTGCGGCCACAGGAGACCCACTCCCGAACCTTTCAACATGATTCCCCGCACAATTTCAAGAAAATATCGCAAGGGATTCACATAAGTCACGTATTGAACCACTTGCGGCATATTGCGGATCGGGAAAACGAATCCGCTGAACATAAAGGCGGGCGTGGCAAACAGGAATGCCGATAGCGCCGCCTGCTGCTGCGTCTGGGAGATGGTTGAGATCAGCAGTCCCGTGCCTAATCCGGTTAACAAGAAAAGGAGCGAACAGAAAAACAGCAGCAGACCGCTGCCTTCAAAAGGAACGCCGAACAGCGCCACAGCGGCCGTCGTGATCAGCAGAACGTCGATCAGGCCGACGCAGGCGGCGGGAATCATCTTGCCGATAATGAGCTCGATGGGACGGATGGGAGTAACCATCAGCTGCTCCATGGTGCCGATCTCCTTTTCGCGGACGATGGACATGGCGGTAAGAGTGACGGTTACCACCAGCAAAATGTTGTTCAAAACACCGGGAATAAAAAAATTGCGGCTCTTCAGTTCCGGATTGAACCAGACGCGGCTTTCGCTGGACACCCGCGGCGCCCGCAAGCTCAAGATACCCGCCGAAGTGATGCGGGCTTGAGCTTCCGTGGTCTGATGGGTTACCGCGACTTTCGCCGAGAATCGCGCTATTACCTGTGTGGCATAGGAGGAGATCAAAGAAGCGCTATTGGGGTTAGTGCCATCGATCAGCAACTGCACCTGGGCGTTTTGGCCACGCAGGATCTGCTCGGCAAAGCCGGGCAATACCCGCACAATGGCATTCACTTTAGCCTTATCCAGCAACGCGCGCGCGTCGTCTTCATTTTGCGGAACCGCATTCAGGAAGAAGCGCCCGGAGCCAGTGAAAGCCTCCAACAACTCCCTGCTTTGCGGAGTATGGTCGCCGTCCATCCAGGCTATACGCACGGTGTCCACGTCGAGATTGCACGCGTATCCGAACACGATAAGCTGAATCACAGGCGGAAGAAAGAGCATTACTCGCATACGCCGGTGACGAAGCATCTGCAGGAATTCTTTTCTTACGATCGCTTCGATTCCATAAAACATATTACGATCTCCTTAGCCCATGCGCCGTTGCAACAATACGGTTGAAAGAACAAAAGCTAATAAGGAAAAGCCCAGCAGGAACAGCACGTCCAGCCAAAGCACCTCCAAGCCCACGCCTTTCTGAAAAATCGATCTCACAATCGTGACAAAATAACGGGCTGGAACCGCCCTGGTGATCACCTGAATCGGCGCCGGCATATTATCGATGGTGTATATAAATCCGGACAATAAGAATCCGGGCAAAAACGAGGTGACCATGCCTACTTGAAATGCCACCAATTGGGACTCGGCCACCGAGGACACCAGGAGGCCCGCAAACATGGCCCCGCAGAGAAACACACAACTCGTCGCGGCCAGCAGGACAACACTGCCACGGAAGGGGATATCGAATACGTAGACCGCTACCAACACCGACAGGACGGTATCCATGACACCCACCAGGAAAAAGGCGCCCATTTTCCCCAGAATTATGTCGGCCGCCCGGAGCGAAGTGGACAGCAACTGCTCCATGGTTCCGGTCTCCCATTCCCGGGCTATCGTAAGGGAGGTGAGAAGGGAAGCGATGATCATAAGAATGATCGCAACCAGGCCCGGCACAACGAAATTCTTAGATTCTAAAGTGTCGTTGTACCAAACGCGCATTCGAGCTTCAACGGGCTGAGTGGGCGTGAAGCCTGCATGCTGCTGTTGGGCATGAATCCGAACGAGCGCGCTCTGGTTTTGGATCACGGTTTCTACGTATGCCAAGGCAATCGACGCCGTGTTGGAGTCGCTTCCGTCCGCTATGACTTGAATTTCCGCGCGGTTCCCTGCAGCTACCTGCCTGGAATAATCGTTGGGAATTACGATGCCGAGCAGCGATTCACTGCGATTGATCGCTTGCTCGACACCGGAGTATTCAGGAACCACAGCGCGCACCTGAAAGAACCGGGAACTTTCAAAGGCCTGAATCAGATCCCGGCTGGCGGAGCTTCGGTCGCCGTCGTAGATCGTGGTTGCGATGCGGTCGACATCCAAATTCAACGCATAACCGAAGAGCAGCAACTGGAACAGCGGAAGCGCCAGCGCCATCATGAGACTCCGAGGGTCGCGAAGGATGTGGCGCAGTTCCTTGATGAACATCGCCCAGGTGCGTAGAATATTCACGGCGCTTCCCGAGCCGACGACGAGTCGGCCAAAACCATAAAGACATCGCCAACGGTCGGTTCCAGCGTCTCTAGCTGGATAATCGGAAGATTATTCCTCCGGCAAGTCTCGCTTATATCCCCTATGTTGTTTTCCTTTTCGCGCACGATCAGGCGCAGGTCCTGGCCTGTGACGGATATATCAACCAGATAGGGTTTATTCTCCAGCGCCCGCATGCCGCCCGTTGGGTCCGGACTCTTCAGCCGCAACACGGCGTAAGAACCTAGTTCTTTCTTCAATGCGGCGGGTTTGCCTAACGCCACCAGTCTTCCTCCGTGCATGAGTCCCAGGCGATCGCAATATTCCGCTTCGTCCATATAGTGAGTGGTTACCAGCAGCGCACGGCCGCTCTCGGCAAGCTGGTAAATCAGATCCCAAAAAGCTCTGCGTGCAACGGGGTCGACGCCGGATGTAGGTTCGTCCAAAAAAATGAGCGGGGGATCGTGTACGATGGCACAGGCCAGCGCCAGCCGTTGCCTCCATCCCCCGGCTAAGTCGTGGGTAAAAGTCCTGCGCCGCCCCTCCAGCCCCACCATCTTCAATACGGATTGCTTGCGCTGCTCGCGCTGGTCCTTGGGAATTCCGTAAATTCCACTGAAAAAGTCGAGATTTTCCTCCACCAGAAGATCGTTGTACAAGGAAAACCTTTGAGACATGTAGCCGATTTGCCGGCGCACCGCTTCCGGCCTGGCGGTGACGTCGATTCCAGCTACCTTGGCTTGTCCGGCCGTTGGCTTGAGCAGACCGCATAAGATGCGGATGACGGTGGATTTCCCCGCGCCATTGGGACCCAGCAGACCAAAAATCGTTCCCGCCTCAACCTGAAAGCTGACGTCTCGCACAGCCGTGAAATTGCCGAAAGTCTTCACCAGGCTTTGCACTTCGATTACGTTCTCATTCCGGCCCTCCATCCTCTTATCCGTTGCGATTGCCACGGGCGTCCGATCTGGCTACGCTGGCGATAAATACATCCTCGAGTGAAGGCACAATTTGTTCGCAACTTGTGACGTAAACGGAAGCCGCTCGCAGCCTTTCAAGGAGTCCGTCCCGGGAGACCCTGATCGGATCCGCAAATATATGCAGGGTGCTGCCGCAGCGCTCCACACGGACAACGCCTTCACAGGATTCGAGCGCCGTATGGAGTGCCCGCCGGTCGGGCCCGCTCACTTCGTAACAGCTTTCGTGGATCACATTCGCCATCCGGTCAGGCGAGTCACAAAGGATCAGATGGCCCCGATCCATAAGCCCAACGCGGTGACACCGCGCGGCTTCATCCATGTAGGCGGTACTGATGAGCAACGCGGTTCCTTCATTGGCAAGTTTATAAAGAAGAAACCACAGATCTCTCCGCGATATTGGATCCAGGCCGTTGGTCGGTTCGTCCAGCACCAGAATCTGAGGGCGGTGCAACAGGGTGCACATGAGAGCGAGCTTTTGCTTCATGCCTCCGGAAAGTTGGCCCGCCAAACGGTCCCGGAAAGGGCTCAGAGCCGTCATCTGCAAGAGTTCGGGTACGTAGGCGTCGCGGTCGCGTTTGGAAACCCGGTGCAGCCGCGCAAAGAACTTGAGATTTTCATCGATACTCAAGTCGGCGTAGAGGCTGAATTTCTGCGGCATGTAGCCGATGCGCTCCTTCACCGCCGCCGTATCGCGGAGCACGTCGAAACTGCCCACCGACGCTTCTCCGGAAGTGGGCTTGTCCAGGCCGCAAATCATGCGTAGCGAGGTCGATTTGCCCGCGCCATCGGGCCCGACTAAGCCAAAGATCTCCCCGCGCTGGACCTCCAGACTTAACCCGTCAACCGCCGTCACCGGACCGAACCGGCGCGTGAGGTTTTTTGTGAAGATAACGGGCGCAGGCATGCTCACCGTCATTCGGAAAGCTGAATTTCAGCATCCGCGGGCATGTTTGACTTGAGTTCCCGACGCGAGTTTTCAATGGCTATCTTGATGCGGTATACCAGCCTGACCCGCCCCTCTTTGGACTGGATTTGCTTGGGTGTAAATTCAGCTTCCGACGAGATAAAGGATACATGCCCTGGATAGACTCTCCCGGGAAACGAATCCGTCGTCACCTGAACCGGCGCCCCAATCTTAATTTTCCCCAAGTCCCGCTCGCTTACATAGGCACGCAGCCAGGGATGCTCGATGTCGCCCACGGTCATGACAGGTGAGCCCGGCGCCAGAATTTCCCCTATCTCAGCGGACTTCACCAGAACAATTCCATCCAATGGCGATGTTACATTCATATCCTTCAGTTGAGCGTCGATAACCGCAATCTGTGCTTTCGACCGGTCGATTTCCGCCGCCCGGACTGCAACTTCCTCTTCGCTTCGTTGAACCTGCAGTTCGTTTGCGATCCCTTCATTCAGTGCGCCCCGAGCTCGGGCAAGTTGCGCTTCGGCTCCCTCAATTGTCTCGGGTCTCGATCCAGCCTTTAGCAACTTCAGGTGTTCCTGCGCCTGTTGCAGCGTGGCTTGCCCACTTTCAAAGTGCGTTCGCGACGATTCCAATTGCGACAAAGGGATGTCGTCATTCTTTTGCAGACGCTGGGCGCGCTCATAGTCTTCCTTCGCTCGCTGGAACTGGGCCTGTGCGCCCCCCACCACGTCGACCGCCTCCTGGATTTCCTCCGGCCGCGATCCTTCCCGCAAGTCCTTGAGGTGCGCTTCGGCCGACCTGACTTCGGCTTTCCTCACCTCCAGGTCGGCTTCGAGCGTCCGTTTCTGGAGTTCCAGTGAGGTCTCGGCCTCCCGCATCAGGGCATCGGACGACCGCAGTGCGGCCTCCTGCTGCTTCCGTTGACCGAGCAGTTGCTCGTCATCCAGCCGGGCGAGAAGCATGCCTTTCTGTACGCGGTCGCCCTCGTTGACGGTCCGCTCCACCAGCCGCCCAGAGACCTTGAAGGCTACATCGATTTGTTCCAGTTCTATATTTCCAGAAAACGTCAGCCGATCGGCTGTTGAATCTTTGGATATATGAAAAAACTCAAAAGCGGTGGCGCCGCCGACCACTAAAATCGCCAGCGCACCGATCAGTAATTTATTAGCTGCTGCGGACATCCTGGCGTTACTCCTCAATCATCCGTACTAAAGATCCCATCGCATAGTTCAAATCGATGCGCGCTAGATTATGACTGAAGAGCGCCGCTATGCGGTTGTCCTGAGCTCGCGCCAGTTTGGTTTGCGCGTCGGTTACCTCGATACTGCCGGCCACGCCCTCGGCGTAGCGCCGGCTGGTTTGATCGAGCTCCGTTTCGGCTAGCGCGAGAGCTGACGTGGCGGTCTTGAACTGGAGTTCCGCGGTTTGCAATCTCTCTATAGCCGTTCGGATCTCCAGATCGATCTGATCGTTTAAGTCGCGTACACGGACCGACTCCTCTCGGTACTGAGTCAGGCTTTCCGCAGCCTGGGCTTCCTGGCGGCCTCCATCGTACACAGGCAGGCGCAAAGATATCCCCAGTGCGTAGGTGGGAAGTAAGGCCTGAGCCGCGTTACCCGTTGTGCCATAGTTGGCATATCCCACGATGGAAGGCAGGCGCTGCATTCGGGTTGCGCTTAAGGCCAGGCGCGACTCGTTTTGCCGTTCGGTCTCGGCTTGGAGATCGGGGCGCAGCTTCTTGGCTTCCGATTTCGCCGCAGTCAACGTGAGCGGGTCCACCGGAATGTACTCCAGTCTGTCGGTAAGGTGCAGTTGGGTATCCAGACTCAGACGCATTGTTCTCAACAAGTTAAACTGCGATTCCTTGAGATCGCCATTTGCGGCCTGGAGTCTCTGTTGTTCCTCGGCCAGTTCAACCTGAGCCCGGGTCACATCGAGCGCGACGCCATTCCCCGCCTCGCGGACACGCCTGGCCTGCTCCACCAGGGCACTGCCCAGTTTCACATTAGCTTCGGCGGCGTCCACCTCGGCGGCTGCGCGCAACATCGCCATGTACTGTCGGGCCACTTGAGCCGCTACACTTTCCATAGCGCTGTCGACTTCCGATTTCGACGCGCGGGTCCCCGCCTGGCTGGCTTGGAAACGGCGAATCGCGCTGAAATCGAATAGGTTACCGTTCAGCTGGGCGCGAACGTCGGCCGCATCCAAGGGTCCCAGCCTTTGGGGTAGTTTTAGCCCGAATGGAAGTTGAACCAGCGTGAAACCCTGTGCGGCGAAGCTTTCCGTATAATCCGTCAGCCCGGAAGTGCCGTAGAGATTTGGAAGCAGGACTGACAAGGCTTCGCGGCTTTGGGCCTCTGCCTTTTTCGTCTCAAGTCTCGAAAGCTGAACAGCTGCGTTTCCGTCTTTGGAGAAGGCGAGTGCCAAAGCCTGCCTAAGGCTGATGCTAAGTTCCGTTGGGGACTCTGGCAGTTCTTGTGCCGAGCAAACGGTACTCGCCAAGATCCCCCATCCCATGGCAAAACCGAGACACACAGATTTAAGCGCGACAAATAGTCGACAACTACTCACAAATAATCGAACCTCCGACCGTGCGGTGAGGATGGAATGAACCACCCGACGCTAGATTCTCTGACAGGCTAGTCCTTGGATTCTACCGCAACATAGTCCGTGGGAACGCCTCGCTTAGTACTAGGTCTTCCACAGACGTCGTCTGAGTTGTCTCTGGGTTCGGCAAACTGGTGAAGAAATCGGCCATCGGGGTGCAAAGAGATTATTGTTAGGATGGGATCACTATGCGAACGATACTACTAGGACTAATAGGACAACGAGGCTCTGCAGCATGAGACGTAAGTTCGTGCTCGCATGCGTGACCATGGTTGGATTGTTTTCGCTGCCGCTGGCTGCCCTGCCATGGTTAAGCGCGTCAGGCACGAATATTGTCGACAGCAGTGGAAACACAGTGGTGTTGCGAGGAATCAATCTGGGGGGTGCGTTTGAGATTGAGCCTTGGATGTCGGCGTTCAATCTTTCGTCACCGTCAAATTTTCCACAGATCCAAGATGAAGTCACTCTCTGGTCGGTGCTGTCCCAGCGATTTGGTTCGTCGCAAATGCAGCAGTTGCAGCAAACCTGGCGCACTTCCTGGCTTACCCCAGCGGACATTGCTCAAGTGGCTTCGCTGGGAGGAAACGTCGTCCGCATTCCGTTCTTCTATCAAATGGTTCAGGACGACTCCAATCCCGGCCAACTGATCCCGGGAGGGGTGGCGCTCCTGGACGCTCTGGTAGCTGCCTGCGCTAAGTCCGGCGTGTACGCGATACTCGATCTGCACGGGGCTCCGGGAGGGCAGAGCACTAACTTTACTACTGGCCAGGCCGGGCTGGATCAACTTTTCAGTAGTCCAGCCGACCAGCAGCAAACCATCGAATTGTGGAGCCTCCTGGCAGCGCACTATCAGAATCATCCGGAGGTGGCGGGGTACGACCTGATCAACGAGCCCTCAGGCGCCACCGTGCCTCAGCTGATCGATCTTCACAACCGCATTTACCAAGCCGTTCGCGCGGTGGATTCGAAGCACATCGTCATTATGGAAGATGGATACCTCGGGGCTGCGGCCTTCCCGGTTCCGTCCACGATGGGATGGAGCAACATATGTTATAGCTTCCACGTGTACCACCTCACGGCTCTCAGTGTTAATCCTTTTGAGGACGACATCACGACCAACTTCCCGCTAGACGTGCAAACGCAGAAAACTTTCAACGCACCGCTCTATATTGGGGAGTTCAGCACCGAAGGAACATTCATTTCGAGAGCTACCTCGCTGAGTGTGTTGCCGGCGTATTTGGGCGCTTTGAACTCAACAGGATGGTCATGGACGCCTTGGAGCTACAAGATTTTCGACCCAACCACAGGCACCGACAAGATCTGGGGAGTTTTCACCAACGATACTCCTTGGAATCAACCGGACCCATATAACGATTCGTTCAGTGTTTTGCAGCAGAAGTTTTCAAGCTACGTCACATCGAATATCGAGATCCAATCAGATTACAGCACCGTCTTGATGGCTGGGCTTACAGGGCAGGCAGTGGGCCCTCCGTCGATCTCGGGTGTGGTGAACGGCGCAAGCTTCCAGCCTGGAACGGCGTCAGCCACTTGGACCACTATTACGGGTACCAACTTGTCCCAGACAACTCGCTCCTGGCAGACCTCCGATTTTGTGGGCAACAAGCTCCCTACGGAGCTAGACGGAGTTTCGGTCTCGATCGACGGAATTCCAGCCTATGTCTCCTACATCAGCCCGTCCCAAATTAACTTCCTTGCGCCCGACGACTCCGCGCTAGGGAGTGTCTCCGTGCAGGTGACGAACTCGCTCGGAACCGCCTCGTCAAACGTAGAGAAGCAAGGTTTTTCTCCGGCTTTCTTTACTTTCCCAAACAACTACGTCGCAGCTGAACACTCCAATGGAACAATACTGGCTCCCGCGGGACTCTTTCCAGGTACCGCAGCCAGTCCGGCCAAGCCGGGTGAAACTGTTGAGCTCTACGGTACCGGGTTCGGCCCCACCAATCCCCCCACACCGACCGGACAACTTGTGTCTAAGCCTGAACCGACCGAAAATCCAGTTACGGTTTCGATCGGGGGGGTGAACTGTACAGTGACGTTTGCAGGCCTGATCGCACCGGGACTGTACCAGGTGAACGCTGTTGTACCGGCCGATGCGCCGAACGGAGATGCGGTTCTCTTCGCTACGATCGAAGGACAGCCCACCCCGAACGTGAAAATCAATGTTCAGCAGTGAATCGGGACTTACAGTACTTTTTGGCGGATGCAAATCTTGACGATGCTTAATTTGCTCTGCTACCCTCCAACCTGACGAAGACTAGGTTTACTTGAAAGAAATCATGTGGTTACCTAAATCGACGCGCTCATTGTTTTCACTTTGTTTTGCTTTTCTCGGGCCACTAACTCTTCAACTTTCGGCCAGCATGCAAGCTCAATTGGCCCCCAGCTTGGCCTCGCCCCAGCCGGTAGGCACCCCGGTCACCTGGCAAGTGAGTACCACCGGTACATTCCTGGCGACCTTGAGTTATCGATTCAGTGTCGCTCCGATTGGATCGCCGCTCAACATCGTCCGCGACTATGAAACGTCTGCAAGCTTCCAATGGACTCCCAGCCAGCACGAAGGATGGTATGTGATCGAAACAACCGTCCGGAATAACAACACCCAAGCGACCGTGCAAGCCATCGCATTATTTCAAGTTACTTCGCTGGTTACGGGAAGCCAGGCTGTCGTTTCACCGACGGCTCATCCTTTGGTTGCCCTATATAGTGCACCGGCTTGCCCGGTGGGCAGCTCGATCGCGGTTGAGCTCTCGCAGCAGGGAACCGGCTATACCCAGTGGACTTCCATGACGCCCTGTGTGTCCGGCCTAAGCATGAATTTTTATATGGCAGGAATGCAGGCTAACACGACCTATCAGCTGTCGCACAAAGTTGTCACTGGCTTGAAGTCGGTCCAGAGTCCGGCGCAGTCTTTTACCACCGGTTCCATCCCCAGCAGCTTGACCTTCCCCAATTTCACGGTGCAGCACTCGGCCGGCCTGGGGGCCAGCCTGAACCAGAACATCCTGTTGCACAGTTTTATTGCAGACTGGCCAAGAGCCGCAGCCACCGATTTTTACGGAAATATCATTTGGTATTATCCCCAACTGGGAATTGTTCAACGCCCGGTGACCGGTGGCACCATGCTCATGACTGCTTCGGTGGGGAGCAAAGCGGCAGAGGGGCGAGGTCAGCTTGTGCGCGAAATCGACCTGGCCGGGAACACGCTTCGGGAAACTTCCGCCGAGCGTGTTTCTGAGCAGTTAATTGCCATGGGCGAGCCCCAGGCCATCGATTCGTTCAACCATGAAGTGACGCGGCTGCCCAACGGATACACGGCTGTACTAACGAGTGTCGAAGGCATGTACCCGGCTGGAACGCAAGGCTCGACGGGGCCCGTGGACATCCTCGGAAATATCGTCGTGGTGCTGGACGAGAATTTTCAGGTCGTTTGGTATTGGAACGCCTTCGATCACCTGGACATCTCGCGTGCCGCGACACTGGGAGACATTTGCACCTCCACCAACGTCGGCTGCCCTCCGCTCATGCTAGCCGATACCGCCAACGACTGGCTGCATGCCAATTCCATAGCCTATAGTTCCACGGACGGCAATCTCATTGTTTCCCTGCGCGCTCAGGACTGGGTTATCAAGATCGACTACGAAAACGGAACCGGATCAGGCAACGTGATTTGGCGCCTTGGACCGCAAGGCGATTTCACCATGACTTCGAGCGATCCTTACCCCTGGTTTACGCACCAGCACGACGCCACCTATGAACCGGGCGGCACCACACTCATGTCGCT
>Ga0206795_1011_pt1 | contig 41019 bp, 54 predicted proteins | sample Alteio_BWOrgCont_71_FD_152872 | JGI IMG/M metagenome (GOLD analysis project Ga0206795, IMG submission 152872) | Enriched cells from forest soil in Barre Woods Harvard Forest LTER site, Petersham, Massachusetts, United States -... | ecosystem: Environmental > Terrestrial > Soil > Temperate forest >... | reverse complement strand
TGGCTGTCGATCAATTTCCTTTCAGCCCACACAGCGAGTGGGTCGCATTGTTCGTGAAAGAATGATTGCGGTGAAGTCAAAAAGTCTTTATATTGCGCGCTCGATTTAAACTTGAGGGGATCACGAGTTGGTCGTTCAAATTCAGGAAGTTAAAAAGAATTTCTATGGCCGTCCGGCGGTCGACGGCATTAGCCTGGAAGTGGAAGAGGGCGACCTCGTCGCGCTGATCGGCCCCTCAGGCTGTGGAAAATCCACCCTCTTGCGCTGTGTGAATGGTCTCGAAACTGTGGACAGCGGCCAAATCAAAGTTTTCGACAATACCCTGCACAGCCCGGCGGCCGGTGAGAAGGGCTTTTTGAAAAGCGCGCAAGCCGTTCGCCAGCAAGTGGGGATGGTGTTTCAGAGCTTCAACCTCTTTCCCCATCTGACGGTGTTGGAAAATATCATCAAAGCGCCGCGTGTGGTGCGTGGGGCGATCTATGAGGATGCCGAGCAAGTGGCCGAAGGCCTGCTCGCTAAGGTGGGATTGGGTGATAAAGCCGATCACTATCCGGCCCAGCTCTCCGGCGGTCAGCAGCAGCGTGCCGCTATCGCGCGCGCGCTGGCTATGTCGCCTAAGATTTTGCTTTATGACGAGCCGACTTCGGCTCTGGATCCGACCCTGGTGAACGAAGTGTTGCGCGTGATGAAGCAGCTCGATCAAGAAGGTATGACTCAAATCGTGGTCACCCACGAAATGCGCTTCGCCCGCGACGTCGCCGATCGCATTGTGTTTATCGAGGACGGCAAAATCGTCGAGATGGGTCCGCCCGAACAGATCTTCAGCAACCCGCAAAACGAGCGCACCCGCGCCTTTTTGGGGAATTTCATATGAAGTCGCTTGGCCTGGTTCTGCTTAGCCTGTTTATGAGCTCCGCCTTTGCCGAAGGCGGCAAGTTGCGCTGGGGAGCGGATATTCAAAGTGGTGCCCCTTACTCCTACAAATCGCCAGATGATCCCAACAAAGTGATCGGCTTTGAGACCGATATCGTAGAAGCCATCGGACGCGAAACCGGCTTGGAGCCGGAGTTCGTGCAAAACAGCTGGGATGGTTTAATCGAGGGTTTGAACCGCGGCGATTACGACATCGTGATCAACGGCGTAGAAATCACTGAGGATCGCCTGCAAGAGGTTTATTTCACCGAACCCTATTACTACACTTCGGAATCTTTGGCGGTTCGCCAGGACAATACGAATGTTCACGACTTGGAAGATTTGAAAAATCATCGTGTCGGCACCCTGGAAGCCTCGTTGGCCCAGCGGATTTTGAAAAAGCAGACCTTTCCCTTAGATGTGGTCCCCTATAGCGAAGAGGTAAACGCCTATGGTGATTTGGCCTTAGGCCGCATCGATGCGGTTTTGCTCGATGAGCCGATTGCGCTCTACTACGGCAAGCCCAATCCGGCGCTAAAACTGGTGGGCGGCCCTATCGGCCGTCTGGAGTATGGAATTGCATTGCGCAAAAACGATGGTGAGCGCGCCCAGCTGATCAATCAAACTTTGCACAAACTGATCGTCAATGGAACCGTGCGCGCGATTTTGGAAAAATGGAATCTGTGGAATTCGCTGAGCGCCGACGCGTGGAAGATGGACGCTACCCCTCAGGGTAAGCCCGACGCTTACTACAAATATCTACAGACCGCCTGGGTCGAGCGCAGTTTTAGAGAAAAAGTCGAAAAGTATGTTTCTTTCCTGCCGTTATTGGCGCGTGGTGCGCTGATGACGCTCGAAATTTCCATTTTGTCCATGGCGCTGGCCATGCTGGTGGGCTTGTTCGCGGCTTTGGGACGACTCTATGGTCCGCGGCCAACCCGTTGGTTGGCAGTGGCGTATGTAGAATTGTGGCGGGGAACTCCGCTTTTGATTCAGCTCTATTTGATCTTTTACGGATTGCCTCACGTCGGTATTCAACTCAATCCATTTTTGGCCGCAGTGATCGGTTTAGGTCTAAATTATGGTGCGTGTGAGGCTGAAAACTATCGTGCGGGAATTCTCTCCATACCCAAGTCCCAGATGGATGCCTCTCAGGCTCTCGGTATGTCTTGGAGCCAATCGCTTTTCCACATCATCTTGCCGCAGGCGGTGCGAGTGGTGATTCCACCGGTGACTAATGACTTTATCGCTTTGCTGAAAGATTCTTCACTGGTGTCGGTGATCAGCATGGTTGAACTGACGACCACTTATGGTCAGTTGGCTTCGACTTATTTCGACTATTTAGGAATTGGTTTATTAACTGCCGCAATTTACTTCCTGATCGGGCTGCCATTTGTGCGCTTGTCGCGCTATTTCGAACACCAGATGTCAGCGAGCGGAATTAAATCCGCTCGCGGTAGCAGCCGAAAAGTCCCGATGCCGGGAGCTCTTCGTGACATGTTCGCGCGACGCTACAATCTTTTTTTCTAATAATTAATGCTTACCACTGTTGAAGCCGCCGCTGCTCGGAGTTTGACCCGGGCGACTAGTGGGCTGTTGCGGTTGAGTGCGTTGAGGATTGTCCTGTGACGGCTGCGACGGCGCAGTATTGCGGTTCGGCTGAGCTTGTCCAGGTGTCGCCTTTTGACCCGGGTTTTGATTTTTATTTTGGTTTTGATTCTGATTTTGGTCTGGCATTTTGCCTCCTGTGAATGGTTATGGTCGATACCACTTGCAGTTTATAAAGAGCAAATCTAAGGCCACTTGTTTCATTATTGTTTTCGTTACTGTAGGCTCGCTACGAGGCGAACTCGGGGAATTTTTTCTATACGAATGCCCCATAACTCATCGGTAAGAGCAGACCCAAAGTGGCACCGTGGAAATGCAAATTTTGTGGAGCACTGAGTTGCGAATTAGTTACGGTGTCCGCCGCCGCCGGAAGAGTGACGGTTAGTCGAACCGCGTGAGTTATCTCCGCCGAAGAGATCGATGGGAATTGAGAGAGTTCCGATGACGGCGGAGTAGTTGTAAGCGCTGTACGAATTGGTGAGTGGGGAAGTGATGGCATTTTGAGTATATTGAGTTGGTTTATAAATCGCGTACTCCACGTTAATCGCCAGGTTTAAAGGTAAAACCCAGCCCACGCCAAACTTCTGAGCGGTGCCCTTGTAAGTGAGGGGCTGTGCGCCGCTGCTGGTCTCGGTGGCCTCGAAATCCCAGCCGTAAGAGGCCAGCAGGCGAAAGCCGTTGGGACATTGAAAGCCAAAAGTTCCAAACCAAGTTTTTTGTGTCCAGGTGTTGATGTTGGTATTGGTTGCGGGCGTGGTGAAATTTTCTTTGCCACTTATGGCTTGGTACTCGGCCGCGAGAATCACAAAGCCATGCAGCAAAAATCCGGCACGACCGCCGTAGACGGAGCCATTGACGCTGGCGCCGGCCGTGGTTCCTTGCAGAGCCGTCACCGAATAGGTGTCGGAGTATTGAACACTTTCGCTGCCCCAGGAATACCCGCCATAGGGCTCGAACAGCAATCCCGCCCGGGACGTGCTCGGGAGTGCGATCAATGAAAAAAATAAAAGTAGAGACTTCATGAGGTCACGTCGCTCACCGCGAGCCGTGCCGTGCGTGCAACGCTTCCGCCAGGGAGTTGAGGGCATCTTTCAATTCCACCATATCATCCGTACGTCGCAAGTTCATGCGCGCGGAGTAGTGCCCGTTTTTGAGTTGAGTGATGTGGCGGGTAAACGGAACGAGCGGACCATAAATGCGATGACTAAGTTTAACGCCGATAAGCACCGCGATCATGGCAAAGGCAACCGCTACGACCATCAATAGAGTCATAGAAAGTGAAATGGCGTCGGTTATAGTTTTCCCAACTTCCGCGCTCATCTGATGAGCCTCGATCACATTGTGCACGGTCGAATTGATAAAGTAAGCCATCACGCCAATCACCACCGATTGAGCAATCACGCCGCCGGCAACCAAAACAAATGCATAGCGAAACTGTTGACGTGGTCGAACCAGTAGGCCACGGGGAGTGCGTTCCACTTTTGTATCAGTGGTTTCCTCAACCACGGCTTTCGCTTCTAACATAAGGACCTCACTTATATTTTTAGGATATTATGTGCCGGCCTGAACTGCGAGGTCCTAACGCGTCTAAAAAGTGCTGAGTCCCGGGAAATGGATATTCCTGTATCCCAGGATACACGTATAGCCAGTTTCCCGGGACCAGTTTCCTCTGGACTGGTGGTTGTGTTATAGTTCTTTGGTCCTGGGGGCGACATGGCTTCGACGTGGGTCGTGAAGCTTTAGGAGCATGCAGAGGCGTACGAGGTCCTCTTAAAAACGTGCAAAATTGTATTCGGCACAACCGATTACGCAATCGCTGCCTAATTTTTTAGAGTAGCGACGTCAACTCTTAAGATCGCCGATGTCTGAGAGAAGACGCCACTTCAGTCGGATCGGTTCGAGTTTGTTTTCTCCAGGGACTCGAACCTAAATTTTCTGGGGGACGGGCTATCGAGAGCATGTCGTTGTGCGCTTGGCAGCCTAAGTTAAATCAACGACTAAGCATGTAGCCTGCCTAAATGTGAATCACTTACGGACGCGGGTTCGATTCCCGCCGCCTCCACCAGAATCATTCAGATATCGGATATCAGATATCCGATATCTGATATCCGTGGGGATAACGGATAGTTAGAGTTGCGGACGTGGGTTCGTTAGAAATCAGATTTTGCGAGTCGTCCAATGGCGTTCTTATCGAACCCCATCATTGATGACCTTTATTCCAGTTCGGTGAATCTTTGAGATTTGAGTTCACAAGTTTATAGAGGCATGCGCCGAGAGCGTCTGCCTGCTGCAGAAGTTTCCCATCATCGAGGCCCATAAGCTTGAATATCGTCTGACATTCCCGCAGCGAACCGTAAGCCATGTGGAAAAAGTTGCGTTTCTCCTTTGCTGATCCTTTGGCGTTACCTTCGGACAGATTCAACGCAATTGAAGATGCGGCTCGTTGAAGCTGTTCCTTTAAATGGCCCTTATACTTTATCTCGCATGCTGACCGGGTGAATTCGATAGCCAAGTCCAGAGTTCTAAATGTTTTCATCGCTCGTCCCTTCTGATAATCAGAGTGTATGCAAAATATTGGACAATGCCGTTGCAGACCAGACGTGGAATCCCACGATTTTGGGTTCGGACATCGCATATTATGTCCGGTCAAAGGACGAGGGAACTCAATGTTGAGTTTTGTTAGATGAAGAAAGAATACGATTTTTCGAAGGTAAAAGTTCTCGACGGCTCACCCCAGCCGCATGACAAATTGCTCGGCAGTTTGGTGCGAGAGTTGGTAAACAAAAACAAATGCCACACCGTTGTTCTATATGGATCACGAGCCCGAGGGGATGTAAACAAGCAAAGCGACTATGATCTAATGGGAGTTCGCAAATCAGGAAAGAAATATCGAATCGCCCGGAAGCAAGATGGCTTCTATGTCGATATTTTTGTTTATCCAGAAAAAGATTTAACGAAGCCAAACGAAAGTCACCTCTACATGATGGACGGCAGGATTCTCTATCAAAAGGGAATTTTCGGTTCTCAATTTATGAAAAAATTGAAATCTGTAGCGATGAAAAAACACAAACCTTTGCCTGCTGATGAAATTCAGGTTCGCCGAATCTGGCTGCATAAAATGTTTGAAAGATCGGGCGTTGGAGATATTGAGGGAAACTATCGTCGATCATGGCTTCATGAGGCTTTGCTCTATGAATACTTCTACATCAGAAAGAAAAGATATTTCGGCTCGAAACAAAGCTTCGCGTGGTTGAAAGAGAATGACAAGACGACGTATCTCCTTTTCGAAAAAGTTTTGGCTAAGCCCCTCGAAAGAATTGCGCTGAAGCGACTGGTTGAACGTGTGAGTAAAATTAAGTCGTAGGGATAAATGTCCTCCGCGGGAAGAGTATTACGATACTTATGAGATGAGCGCCGAAGTCGGAGAGATGTCAAATTCTTCGAGGGAAATCGTCAATGCCGAGAATAAAAATCGTGATGAAATTTACGGTCTAGAGTTGTTTTGCCCCGCCATGTAATTTTATCATATTGAAATTACTAGATTATTTACGTTCGATTCCCGCGGGTATGCTGTGGGAATCGAACCTTTTTTGACTTTCCGCACATATTTATCTTTAAATGAAAATTACGGAATTACGTAATTTTGAGACAAAAGCACTGGTTATATGCTAGATTACGTAATTTCGTAACTTTAAGTAAGAAGATGGCCGATGAGGTATTATAATGAAAAAGGGTGGCCAGCCCGTTGGCAACCGAGGAAAGGTTGTCGAGATCGTTCTGAAGAAGGCGATTATGTTTAACGATTGCGTAATTACTAAAGCCAGAATCGAAATCGATCATATCAATTATGGATTGGACCCGAAAACGGGTTCCCTCAACAAGATGGCAAGGACAAATTTTAGTGTTGGCGACATCGAGAAATTTCTGAATTTGTTAGATGGAGAATATCTCTATACCGACGATCACAAAGGCCGCCGCTCGAGATTCCGTCACAAGATTGATTGCCCAGTTCCAGGCCGTTTTTATCAAAAATTATTCTTAATGATTTTTGAAACTGATTACGACAAGAGCGATGAAATCAACACAATCACAATTATCCCGGGATGGTAATATGCGAAACTCAAATAGAGAAATAATTAAATTGATAGAGCAGACTAAAAAGCAAAAGAAATATCTTACTCACATCACCAATAAGTCGCGCCTATCTACAGAGGATAAAGTGAAGATCAGTTTGTGTAAGCATTTAGTCAGATATGCCGTCACAAGAAGGTTGAGGCTTAAACAGTTGGGCGGATTGTTAAAAATGCCAGCTTCGCGCGTTTCGGAAATCGCTAACTATAAGATTGATAAGTTCACGGTTGATTGGCTCTTACATACATTATCTACATTGGCTCAGCATGACGCTCAGACGCGTGCTTACTTGGAACTTTTTGAGCAGGCAGCTGAAGTCCCCGCTCTCGCAGTCACGAAAACAAAAAAACTGACTAAAGATCTTAGAGAGGCGTCGATCCACATGTAGAGGCCAAAGATGAAAAGCCAGCTTTTACAATTCAATGTTGGGATGTCTAGAGAGACGGTCAGTCTGTCGAATCATGATCCGCTTTGGTTCAAGGCTTATGATTTTGTGCGAAAAGAATTAATAAAACAAATCTCAGTGGAAATTGACCTCTATCAGGTAGGAAGTACGGCAATCGAAGGCATCACAGCGTAGACGCTCCCGCACAGTCTGACCTGCCATAAATGCCGAGACCCATACACGCTCCTTGCCCTGCAATTTGGGTCTTCCCCGATGCAAAAAATTGGCGCCGCGAGTGCAAAAATCAAGACCAACAGAGCATTAAATCTCATAAAATCAACTCCTCTAAAACTAAACTTCTATACGCTATCGAAAGTGTAAGGTGTGCCAAATTCTAATCTCAGTGAGGTGTTCGGTAGCCCCTTTTTAAACGGCCTATAGTCTGAAAATGGGAGCTGACTGGAAAAGTTCGCAAAAATATGCCGGGACCGCGCCGTCATTTGGCCTCAGGTAGCAAAATATGGCCATCATTCTCGAGGTTTGGCAAAAATTGGCCTAACAGCGAGCTTCTCATTGAGACACTGAAAGCTCGCTGAGTTCAGTCTAAGAGGAACTTTGGGCACGAAAGTTGCTCAAATAAGAGGGATGAATTTTATAAAAAGCATCGCTTTTATTTGTGCGCTCCTCTTCGGAGTTTTAGCCTTTGCCGGCCCAGGAGAACCGGGTGGCGGTGGTACGATTGTTTTAGGTCAAAAGAGACCTGAGCTCCTTGATCTCGCTTTATTTAAAAAACAGCATCCAGGCTTTCAGGAGCCCCTTTTGGGAGCGGGGATTCAGCTTCCGGGAACAAGGGCTCTTCAGTGCCTGCACATTGAAAAAATTGAGAATGATCGGCTGTCACCGCTTCAATTAGCCTTGGAGCGAATTGCCCTCTGGTCAGATCCGCCGCCCTTGATTCGGATACTCAAGCGATCTTTAGAAAGTGCTCCTATTTACTATATGGACTATCGATTCACGAGAACAGACGGCAATTATTGGATTCCTGAAAATTTGAAAAATGAGTTTCCGATTACGAACCTCAGAGTCATCTCTTACTATACCAAAGATTTTGGAATGATTATGTCCAAACCGGATTTTGAGTCTTTGGATCTTTTGAATCAAACCGCACTTTTGATTCATGAGTCCCTTCGCCATCTGCAGTTCACGTACCAAATTCAAATTTCAAATGAGGACACGGAGGCCGCGACGGCCGCCATCGTTTACGGGTTACCGAATTTGCTCGCAGCCAATGTTGCAAATTTAGGGACCGAAAATGAAGATATTTTAAAGAATACCATTGAGAATTATAACTTGTTGATCCCTCGAGCCTGCTCGTTCATGCATCGTTATTTGCCAAATGACCGTGAAGTCATGCAAGGCATCTGTTTGTCTCCAGCTCTTCATGAAAAAACAGATCTGAAGGAGTTTGAGAAGCATGTGGGAATTCTCAAGCCTCAACTTCAGCGCGCGCTTGATGATATCTTTCCTATCCGAAACAACCTTCCGATATCTGTTTACGCGACCCTGCTCGATTTGAGAAATGAGATTTATTTATTGGATCTGCAGTACGCTCTTCATTCAGTGGAACTCGAAGAGGCCCTTGAGGTCTTGCGAGACGCCACCATCAAGAGCAATCATTTTCTATTTGATGCGAAGATCACGCAAGTTGATCAAGGCTGGAGTTGCACAGATGGGCAGGACTTAAAATCCCTATTTGAAAATGAATACGGACGAGGACTTCTGACTCGCTAGAAAATTTACGGAATCATTTTCAACCAATCGATATTGAGACAGCAGAGCACCTCGGAAGGGGAAGGGTCCGCGATTTTACGAAAGTTCGCGATAAAGTTGACGATGAGTTCGGTGACGCGCTCAAAATCTTTTTCTGCAATTACGATCGGGTTTGTATACGCCATTTCGGAGGGGCTCACCTGCTCGATACGTTCCAAGCACTTGGTCCGCCAATTAATGTTGTGTCGGCTGGCGAGCAGAGAATCGCGCGCGACGTAAGTTGAAAGTTCGCGATAAATGAACTGTTGGCCCTTTTTCTCCACCAGACCGCGGCTGGCCAGAAACTCCAAAGTCGCATTGATTTGGTGAAGCGTGACCCCGAGTTTTTCGGCTATGATGTGGGGAGCATTCATTCCGGGAATTGCAGTCAGTAAGCGGACGGCCGAAAATATCCATGATGAATAGAAGAGCGCTTGATCACTTTCAGAAAGCTTATTTTTAAAATCGAGACGTCGACTGAGGGCGAGCGACCTGTCTTTGAGTTCTCGCACTTTGCCATGGTAAAACTCTCGCGTCCGCGCATTCCCCGCGCGGGCCACTTGAACAAGAGTCATGAAATACTCTGTCTCCATGGAATTGAGACCTAGATAGTCAGCGACAGCGAGTCCTTGCTCCGGCGAAAGATGGTGATGGCCTCGAAACACATGCGTGATCATCGTGGTGTGAACCCGCAGAGCTTTGGAGAGCTTCATGAACTCCCCCCGCCCCATCCGGGGGCGATTTCGAATCTCCTGATTGACGAAATCCTTATAATTTTCAAAGTCATAGATACTCATAGGAGTTCATTATGTCTGATTTTAATTTTTAATAAAATTAAAAAAATGTGATTAAATTTTAACAACAATATCTATACGAAAACAATGCGATGCATTAAATTAAGTCCGTAGCGAACCCTACCCCAAAGGAGAATTTATGAAAAAGTTAATGATGGTTTTTACAGTTTCGATCCTGGCTTCCATCGCTCACGCGGAGAATTTGAGTCACAGACAACTCGCCGTTGAAACTTTTAACCGGGCTTTGAATCACGCTTGTGTCATAGCGAGGAATATGTCGGGCCCAACAGAGGTCCTCTGTGATTCGAATAATATCATTTCGATTGCTTTCACACGTGATCAAGTGGATGCCGTCACTGAACGTGTGTTACCAAGCGCACAACAGCTTCTCGATCAGGCGTTCCCAACGAGAATTCAGAGCGATGCTACAATGAAAAATTATCTCATCTTACTTGATATTCGTGAGGATTTTTACGTCGGGGACGTGCTTTTCATGAACTCTTTTTTCGAGTGACCTTTAGTACAGGATTCGGACGCTTTGTCCACTTTGCCTTTCGCTGATCAGGTCTGGTCTCAACAATTAGTGGAAGGTGGCAGGCGCGGGTTAAGTGAGGCTTTGCAAGAAATGATGGCGGAAAAATATTGGGTCGGGCATCATAAACAAGGCGAGTATGACAGCAGAATGTTCGTGAACAGATAAAAGAAAATCCCGCACGCCAGATCTTTTACTCCAAAGGCATTCCGCCGACACCAGCCTTCACCATTTGCCTTAAGGCATAGGACGGCGTAAGATTTTCCCGACAAGCAACTAATTTAAGGAGTTAAAATGATCGGCGGAATTCAAGACGTTTACTACAGCGTGACCGATACAAAACGTGCGATCGCGTTCTACACCGAAGCGCTGGGTATGCGCTTAGTGACCGCAAATGAATTCTGGATCGTTTTGGATTGTCACGGAGTTACTGTCGGACTTCATCCCGAGGCAAAGCCCATTCCCCGCATTCCGAGGGACAGTCATGGAGCCCATGCCGGCGCCACGCTGACTTTGAAATCGGACAATGTTCCCGAAGATCGAAAAAAATTGGAACGTCTTGGCGCCAAGATTTTAGGCGAAGACGATCAGCCTTGGGGCCATATGCTGGTTTTTGAAGACCCCGATGGAAATGTTTTAAAATTGATGAATCCCAAACACGACCACTAATATTGTACCGGCCATCAAAAGACGTTAACGCCTTCTACACGACAAGTATTCGGATCGACTTTTACCCAGATATTATTGGTGCAAGAGCCGTTCTCGGTGTGAATGTAAACCGAATAGGCGCCGGGAATCGGAGGGTAGGGCTTAATGCTGCCCTCTTCCGCTATGAACTTGGTACAGCGTCCGCCCGATAGACTGGGCGCAAAATCTGTAGCCGCATCCATGATCGCCTGTGCGCATGGCATTGCTTCTTGGGCCTGGGCGCGGTAAGCGGCGATGGTGCTTCTCTGAAGAGCTGTCAGGCATGATGCCTCTTCCTGCGCCCACGCTGCAGGAATGGTCATAAAAATAGCCATAAAAATCAGATGTCGCATGGAGTCCCCCAAGGCCTAATTTCGAGTGATTATTTTATACAGTTTGGGACCAGCTTTGAAACCAAAGTTCGGGTATTTTGTAAAATCGTGTATGGAGCGGGTTTTTTTGCCATACTAGGCATCGGCCAGATCAAATAAAGGTGGGATTTAGAATCGTGCTACAGAATTCCTAGCGACGACCTTTTGCAGATCTTCGTCCCACAGCTGAAAGTCAAATGTGGTCAAAACTTCACGCAGGTAGACTCTCCTCACGCCGCTAAACAGGGCTTCATACTCTCGATGGCAGGCGGCCAATCGATAATTCGGTATGGCGATCGAAAGGTGATGGAGATGATGATAAGCGATGTCGGCCGTAAACCAGTTCAGTATACGAGGGAGAACCAGCAGGCTAGTTCCCTCAAGTGCCGCGCGATAATGGTCCACTTGTTTGGTGTCCGTTGCATAAGCGTCTTCAAAGTTATGTTGGATGGTGAAAACCAAGATCCCGATCGAGCCAGATAGTGAGGTTGAAGTGGCGTATAAGAGAAAGAATTCACCTGTCCCAATGGCCTTGCACATGAGAATCCAAATGGAGAACAGCGCGAGATTATTGTAAGTCATATGCCAATAATCTTGTTTCCCTTTCCAGTATTTGGTTTCCCATTTTTGAGCCACACTTACGGCTTGGGAGAGATTGAAGGTCAATAAGGGTCGGATAATCTTCCCCAGCATGATGAGATTTCCCAAGATCCAATTGATACGGGGATTGAGCAGCACGTAGAAAAACCCTGCAGGAATAAGAATTAGCGGTTGCCGAAAGAGCCAATAATTCCTCTGCTGCTTTGCTGATAACTGGGCAAACTTGTCGGTCGAAAGGATATTGAAGACTCCACCGTACTTTACCCAGTCTCCATTGGTATTGTGATGATAGGCATGATTTTTTGACCAAACGAATTGCGGCATCCCCGTGACGACTCCGAGGAGAAAACCAACGACCTGATTGGTGCGCTTGGCCTCAAACAACGAGCCATGGCCACAATCGTGCATCAATACAAACGAGCGCAGGAGAAAAAGGCTGATCAGCATGCAAAATGGAACGACGAACCACAGGGAAATTTCGGCGCAATAGATGTAACCAGCCCACAGAAGTATGAACGGAATGAGGGTGATTAAGACCTGGCGTGCGCCAATGGCATTGGACTTACGGGTATAGGGCGCAAGTTTTTCACGCCAAAAATTGGGTTCGAACATCGAGCGAGGCTACATTTAAAATGATAAGGAGACCAGCCAAAGTTTGCGGAACTTTGGCCTAAGGGAGTCTTTGCTGCGACGATTTAGTCGCTTTTTGAGGTCAAACGTTGGAAGTTCCTCGCAAATTTATGATTATCTCCGCACTTCGACCGAGGGGTAGTCCTCGACGTAAGATTCTCCAAGAACGCCAAAATAAGTGACCCGGCGTTGTTCAAAATCCACGTCATAACTGACGACTCCTGCCTCCCATGAGGCTCTGAGAAATTCTGGAAACGTACTCTGCCCGGCCTGGTCGATCCGCAGCGCACGGATGAGTGCCTCGCGATCAAACTGCGGAACATTTGCATGACCAGTGAGAAGGGCCGTTCCTTGGGACACCACCGGCCCTTCTTTGGTTAGATAAATGCTCTGGCAGGAAGGTAGTTGCCATAGATTTCGCGTCACCCCGGCTTGGCGCAGGGCCTCGGCTAGATAGGGAAAGCCTCCAACTTTCGGGCGAATGCTCATGGCGAATTTCTGTGCTGCCATTAGATTTTCGATAGCTTTGCTCATGCCTTCCCCTCAATGTTTGGTCGCGGCCAACATGCGATCAACTGGCCGGCTCAATTGCTTGAGAATAAACTCTGGGGCCAAGCGGCTCATGAACTTCAGCTGATTCGCTTGTCCCGGCCGAATCTCCAGTTGATCGCTCTGCAGTCCTTTAATTGCCGCTGCGACCATATCTTCAACTCTCATTATCGCAACTCCCTTCATATCTTCGGGATTGGAATTGTCGAGGAGCTCAGTCTTGGTCGCGGGAGGAGCTAACTCGAAAACTTTGATTTTGGTGTTTTTGAGTTGGACTCGTAGCGACTGGGTAAAGGAGTGGATCGCGGCCTTAGTGGCACAGTAAATCGGAGACGTTGGCAGTGGAACGAAGGCTAGACCGGAAGAGACATTCACAACGGCCGCCGTCGCCTTCGTTTTCAGATGCGGCAAGAATTTGCTCGTCATTTGAATCGGGCCGCATAGGTTGGTTTCAATCTCACGTATCAACTCCGCAGGGCTCACTTTGGTGTCATGTAAATTGATGGTGCGCATGATTCCGGCATTGTTGATCAGGATATTCATTTGCGGAAACTCGCGGATAACTCGCACAAAAAGTGAATCAATTTCCGCAATGTTGCTGACGTCACTCTGAATGGTGTGAAGGTGTGGAACTTCCGCTTTGGCCCGTTGCAATTTGTTGGCGTCCCGGCCGGTCACAATGATCGTATTTCCCAACTTGGAAAGTCGTTTGGCCAATTCAAGTCCTATTCCGCTGGTTCCACCCGTAATCAATACAGTATTATTCGTTAAGTTCATTGCTGCCCCCTTTGTATGGACTTCGATTGTTGAACGTGATCTCGGGTTCGTCCATCGAAATCCTGATCGGCATAGCCTTTGAATTTAAATTCTTTCGAAACTGTTAAAAACAACGAAGCGAGTTGGGAGACGACCAAGTTTTAGACACTTGGCGGCCGCTTTTCGCTGAAGGACATAAATTTGAACTGGATAATCGTCATTCTAATTCTAAGCGGCACTCAGGCGTGGGCTGATGATTCTGAACCAAATGCTGAGCCTAAGCTATTTGAAACCCAATTCCTGCCGGCATCGACAAAGCCCTTTGTCGAAGATGTGGCGGAGTTTAAAAAGCGCGGTTATGATTTCAAGAAATGTGAACGTCCCAGCCCCGACAGTCATCCTACTTATCCCTTCGATCAAGATGGAAAGGTTATTCCCGAATGTGCGCCAGATGTTTTATACTCCTGGCAAACCAACTGGCCCATGCGGAAGGCGAGCCTAAGAGCGCCGCGGCCGCAGGTCCCAAGGATAAATGACGCGCACACTGGGTAGCTACGGGAAAATTTTGTGAATAGCATGCTTCTAAAAGTCGACAACGGCGCGGACATCAGTGAACAGCTGGAGTTTACCGTTCGCGCGACGCCAATAGCCCAAAAATGGGCCGAGTGCGTACGTCAGGCCAGTGCCACCAGTTCCCTCCGTGAACGCGAGCGATGGTACAACTTTCCACAGCATCGCAACTACGACTTGAATTTTATTGCGGAACGCATTTCCGCCTGCGTGGAAGGGCTGAATCGATTTTTTCCAGGCCTTATTCTGGAGCGATTGGATTTTCAAAAGCAACAGGAGAGCATCAACCAGATCCATCGCCATTTCGCCGACACCAATCATGACCAAATGTTTGTCACAACCGAAACAAAGGGGCTTTGGAATGACTTGAATACCTGGCTGCATGCCTATGAGGCCACTATGGGCAGCCAGAAGTCGGAGTTGGCGGGTTCTCAACCTTTAAGCAGCATTGTGGCAACCTGGCACGACAATCACCGCGCGCCGCTCGGGATCGAGGACTACCCGCATTTCACGGTTGGGAAGAAATTTGGCACCTGCTACGTCAACTACTGCCAAATCGGCCGCCATATATACGAAATGTCTTTATCTAAAGATGACGTCGCGTCAGACGAACATATTATGCCCCTGCGTTTTGTGAGCGCCGACACCTACATTTGGTTAGGACCGACAACTCCGCCGGATAAATTGGTCGTTCGGCAAGAATCCATTCGCAAATGGTTTCACGACCACAGCGCGAAATTTAATTCTCTTGGATTTTTTTGGAATGACCCCATGTTGGCTATCGGTTGGCTACCAGTTGCGGATCTTGCGCGGGAATATCGAGATTCAAGCGAGCAACGGCATTTAGTCCAACACCTGGCTCGTATGCACCAAGTCGTTTCTATGGATATTTTGCCCTGAGAACGTAAGGCGCTAGAACTGGCCCACTTTCGTGCATTTTTGAGAGGAGAAAACGGGTGATTTTTTGAAACTTGTCCGATATGTCTAGTTAGAATTTCGGACAAGTTGAAAATCTTCAGTAGTTTTAGGCAATATAGGTATCCGAACCTCGAATGGAAGAATCGGAAAATGCACGAAAGTGGGCCAGTTCAAATGCTCCTACGAATTTGCACAATCAGCCTGGTCCTCGCCACACTCAGTGCCGCAGGTGACCCATCTCCGCTCATCACCAAATCAGACCGACCGCCCAATCTGGAGACCCCGGTTGAGATGCTCGACAAAGACGGTGTGCTCACCAAGAACGAGCATTTTTTCGTCCGCTATCATCTCGCCAATATTCCTACCGTAGACGCCAAAACTTGGCGCCTGGAAATCAAAGGCGACTCGGTCGCGAAGCCGATTAGCTATTCGCTCAAAGATCTGCACAGTAAATTTAAACAATATGAACTCGTCGCGCTTGCCTACTGTGCGGGCAATCGGCGTTCGCTGGCGGAGCCACACGTACCTGGTGTGCAGTGGAGTTACGGCGCTATGGGGAACGCTCGCTGGCGAGGCGTGCGCCTGCGCGATGTTTTACAAGCCGCGGGATTGAAAAACGAAGCCGTCGAGATCGTAGCCGATGGCGCCGACGGACCGGTTCTCAATTCCACACCTGATTTTCGCAAGAGCATTCCGCTGAGTAAAGCACTAAACGAAGACACGCTTATTGCCTTGGAAATGAACGGTCGGCCGCTTCCCCAAGATCACGGCTTTCCGGCGCGCTTAGTTGTTCCGGGCTGGGTGGCGACCTATTGGGTGAAGCACCTGGTGTCCCTCGAAGCCGTTTCTAAACCTTTTGATGGCTACTGGATGAAAACCGCCTACCGCGTGCCGAAGGGAAAATTCCCCGGCGATCCATTTCCCACTCAAGAGCAGCCTGAGAAATCGCCGGCAACCTCGATCGTCGTGAACTCTCTCATCACCAATGTAAGTGACGGCGCGAAAGTGAAAAGTGGTAAGGATTTAGTCATACGCGGGCTGGCCTGGGACGGCGGTTCTGGAATTCAAAGCGTCGAATTTTCCACGGATGAAGGCAAAACTTGGAAACCGGCCGCGCTTGAAAAGGATTATGGAAAATATTCTTGGCGCCGATTTCATTTTACAGAGCGCTGGAGCGACACGGGCGAAAAGCAGGTCCTAACTCGCGCCACGAACAAGAGTGGCCTCACCCAAAACTCCGAGGTTATTGCGAACCCAGGCGGCTATCACCATAACGCTATCCAAAAACTCAAGATCGTGGTGGAGTAAGTCATGCTGGGAATTCTCACCGTATTGATTTCAACCGCCACCGCGACGCCGGTTTACCTAAAAGACGGTGTTGGAAAAGATCTGGTTTATAAGAATTGCCAGATCTGCCACAGTTTGGAATATGTCCAAATGAACGCGAAATTCTTAGGCGAAAAAGGTTGGGCCGCGGAGGTTCAAAAGATGATCGGCGTTTATGGTGCGCCTGTCCCCGCAGCAGATGTTCCTGCGCTTATAAAATATCTTTCGATAAATTATTAACCAGCCCAACCGCTGTATTCGATAACTAGCAAGTTGGCGCAGGCGACAACAAACCACAGGAGCACTCCGTGCACCAGCGGGCGCACGCCAACCTTTTGCAAGGTAGCTCGCGAGAGTCCACTGCCGATCAAGAAAAGTGTAAGAACCATAGCCCTTCGCGCGGCCCACTCCACCTGGTGAGACACCACTTGCAGCGGTGGAATAAAAGTGACCAATGCGGACACCGCGAGAAATCCTAGGATAAACCACGGAAAAGGTGGAGGCTTGGTACCCTTACGATCTTTGGGTACAAAAAATTTAGCGAAAATAAGAGTGAGCGGAATAATCCACAACGCGCGAACCAGTTTGATCGTAGTTCCGGTTTGCAAAGCGCGCGGCCCATACTGCATGGTCGCGCCGACAACTGAACTCGTGTCATGAATCGCCAAGGCGCTCCACAGTCCAAATTGCCCTTCGCTGAGGTTCAGTGAGTGACCTAGGATTGGAAATAAAAACAAAGCACAGGCGTTCAGCAAAAAGACAATGGCCAAAGAGAGCGAGGTGTCGTCTTCGGAGGCGCCGATCGCGTTCGACATCGCCGCGATCGCACTGCCGCCGCAGATGGCGGTGCCTACATTGATCAGCAGAGAAGTGTCGCGACTGGTTTTAAGTGCGCGACCGATCAGCCAGCCGAGCAGCAAAGTCAGACTGAGTCCCACCACCGTGAAGCCGATGCCGCTTAAACCGGCGCGGCCGACAGCCAATAAATCCATCCCAGCGCCTAGGCCGACGATAGAAATCGACAGCAGCGGACGAGTCATCTTGCGCGTATGTTTGAGAAATGGATTGGTAAAAAGCAACGCCAATGCCATGCCCAACAGCAGGGCTTCGCCTGCGGAGACGGCAGGCCATAGTACGACAAGCGCACCCAACGGCAAAAGAATCTGACCCGGCTGCAGTTTACCCAAACAATGCTCCTTGAATCCCACGATTGTGCTTGGCTTTAATTTATTGTCAAAAGGTTTGCCCGGCTACTAAAATTCAGACATGACCTTGCAAAATTTTATTCCGCTGGTGTTGGTATTTATCGCTGGAGTTTTGGTGCCGCCCGCGGTCGCCCTCAATAGCATTCTGGGAAAAATGCTGAAATCGCCGACACTTTCCGCGCTGGTGGTGATGACAGTTGGTGCGATATTTATGGTCCTGTTGAGTTTGGGCTTCAGACAGAATTTTCCCGAGGGAAATATGGTGTCCAAGATCCCGTGGTTTGTTTGGTTGGGCGGAATCCCGATTACTCTTTATATGATCATCATGAATTACAATGTTCCCAAAGTCGGCGTGGGATTATCCACTTCGCTAGTGGTCGCAGGACAGTTGGTGATCGGATTGATCATCGATCACTTCGGTCTTTTTGGATTGCCACAGGCCTCGTTCAGTATGGGAAGATTTTGTGGATTTTTGGCCATCGTTGGCGGCGTTGCGCTTTTAAAGTTTTTCTAAAAGGATTTCCTCATCCCAAATTGATTCGGAAAAATATCGAGGAAATGCGTCCAGCCTTTCTCGTGGCCCATCGCCAATTCATGATCAGGGAGGCCGGAATGCTGAAGGGTCATCAATGTACTCTCACCCTTTTTGCTAAAAGTGACAGTCACCGTCGACTCTAAACCCAGGGTATTTGGTGACACCCAAGTGTATTGAATCCGGCTCGGCCGTTCGATCTCCGTGAAGCGTCCATAAATGGACTTCCCGTTAATGTGCCAATAGTAGAGGCCATCCACTTTTACATCTAGTTTGAATTTTTCAGCCTTCTGCCAAGTCGTGCCCGGAACTTCCGGGTTCATCCACGCATCGAAAACCTCACCGGGAGATGCGAGAATGGTGCGTTCAAATTTGAAGTCTAGAGTTTTTGTCATCGTTTCTTCTCCTTCTTTTTCTTATCTTTAAAATACTGTTCAAATTGATCCAGACTCTCGTTCCAGAACCGCTCATATTCATGCACCCAGTTTGCGACCATTTGCAGGGGCTGTGCGCGTACCGAGATCATCACTTCTCGTCCGTGCTTTTCCCGCGAAATCAGGCCCGCTCTTTCTAGAAGCTTAAGGTGTTTAGTCACGGCATTTAAAGAGACATCTAATGGCTCCGCAACATCCAGAAACCGCGCGGGCCCCCGGGCAAGCTGCCCCAGGATCGCTCTTCGCGAGGGGTGTGAAATGGCTGTTAAAATATCACTCAGCTGATCCATATGAACATTACACCATAAGGTGTAATGTTTTGCAAGGGTTATTTTGAGCTCGAAGTTGTTGGAGACCTTGGCGATTTTTTGTGGATTTGCAATTGCCTTCAGATCACAATCTAAGGGTGGCTAGTGGATTTTTCTTCGAGGAGGCAACATGGGACTTTCGCCTTTAGGCATCGTGCACACTTTGGTTTCCATAGTGGCCCTAGGGGTCGGCCTGTTCGTGCTGGTTAAAAAGGGACGCATCACCTGGTCCGGAAAGCTCGAAAAGATCTATGTTTTACTGACTGCCGTGACTTGCCTGACCGCACTGGGAATTTTCAAGCACGGAACTTTCAATCAGGCCCATGCCTTAGCCATTCTGACTTTACTTGCCCTAGGTGGTGCGATTGCCGTGAGTCGCACTGCGATCGCCGCCAAGAAACATGTGGAAGTGACTTTGTTTACCGCGACTATATTATTCTCGGTGATTCCCGCGACTGTGGAAACGCTCACTCGTTTTCCTCCTGCGGCGCCGCTTGCTCATAGTCCGGAAGATCCCATGATTGGGCCGATCCTCGGCGGATTTGCTCTTTTGTTTGTGACCATCGCCATTTTCCAAAATCTAAAACTGCGCCGCGGACCTTAAAGCCCACCTCGAGTGGAGACATTAAATCCTTGATTTCACTGTTTTTGACTTTTTTACGTGGGCCAAAGCGACACTGGACGGGTTGGCTTGCGCTTTGCTATCCCAGGTCAGTGGGGTCGTTGTGTCGGCTTTCGACACAACATAAAATTACAGGGGGTAAAATGAAGAAGTCTTCTTCGCTTCGTTGTCTACTATTGGCATTGTCCGCGACTACCGTTCTAATTTCCTTAAATGCTCAGGCGCAATTCGGCGGCCGTCCTGATGAAGGTCCCGGTCGTCCCGGTATGGGTCCCGGTGGTCCTGGCGATCATCGTCCTCCAGGTCCTCCGGTTTTCCAGCCGCACCCGCCTCCGTATCAACCGCCCTATGGCGGTAACCGTGTATGGCAGAGTGCTGGAACGGCTTGTGGTCCTCAGCAACCTTGGGGAACTAGTTTGATGTGTTCAAACACCAGTCCTAACGGTGGTCCTATCGGCCAGAGCTGTGATGGCGTTGCACCTGGAACTAAGTGTTATGGTTCGTCTTACTACGATCCTGGTTTTGGCTGTTCGGATCCTTATAATGGTTCGTTCCAGACCGGTTCTAATGTCTTTAATATGTATGAGTGCAATTAATTAACTGACTTTCGCGCCAGCTAATCAAGTCCGTGCCTACATTGATTGTTATATCCATGGAGGCACGGTACGCTTTTTAAATGTTTAATTTAAATCGCGGTTCAATAGTTTTTGTTTTAGTCACATTCTTTCTCAATCACCCCTTGGCATCCGCCATCGAAGGCACTCACGGTATCGCGGTTGACGAAGCCATTCGTGCAGCGGGAATTGAGAAGACGGATACGCTGGCTTTAAAAGTTCAAAAGACGCTCAAGCTTCTAAATCAAGAGCACTACTACTATCCACAGGTCTTTCCCGGCAAGCTGGCCGCACCTTACACTAAACCCTACGATCTCGATTCACAGCGAACGCCTGAGCAAATTTTAACGCAAAAAGCGGGTGGCTACTGCGAGAGTGCGGCCCTAGTGTTTTCGGCCATGATGGAGCGGCTCGGAGTTAAGCCGGAAGACCTGCGGGTGGTGGCTGGCGTTAATGCTCCTGATCTTGAAATTGTTTGTCCAGTGGCTCGGCGGCCGCGAGTTGAGCATCCCGATACCGGAGCGAGTGGACATGTTTTCGTAGCCCTTAAATTTCCCAATGGGGAATGGCGGCTGATCAACACCATTGATGGTTCCCACTACGAAAGCATTTCTTGGAAGACGCCGGAAGAATTGGCTAGTCAGATGGCGAATGGTCCGGTGCAGATTCCCTTCTCTATGTACAAAAATTTTCCGCGCAAACTTCGTTCCGTGCCTATGGTGGTCTTTCGCAGTTGGAAGTTGGCCCAAGTGCCACTGCATACCTTCGAACAGAGATTTGATCTAATCGCGAGCGGCGATCTTGCGCAACCAGAGTGCCGTTATGGTTCAGCGGAAATGAGAAAACTAAAAAAGCAGTAGAGCTTTCTCGCGCAGGCCAATCGCGTTCAAGATTTCAACGTAATTCCAGGTGAGATTGGCGGCGGAAGTCATATAGCCCGTATTGCGATCGATTTGCTCGGACAAGGTTCCGTCGGCATTGGCGTGATGTTGCACCCGACTTAAGAAGGTATCACCCTGCGTGAGGTATTGAGTCGCTTCTGCACTCATGCCCTGAGCTGTGGCTTCAATTGCCGCTTTATAGCAGTAGCTTGCGTACACCGTGGTTAATAGGACCCAGGGATTACCGCCGCTAAAATTGGAACCTGAATATACGTCCTCCGGATAGCGGCCGATGGCCACACCCGCGGTTCCGGTTTGGCTATTTACAGGATATAAATCTTGAAATTTGCTAACATAGGCGATGAAGGTAGATTCAACTTGGCTGTCCAGCATGGGCAGAAAGCCATCTCCGTAATCGCCATGGACTACGCCCAGAATCACGGCGGAGTCGATCCCGCTTACTTTTGAAGTCAAGCCACCTGTTCGGTTGAGGGTCGGAACCAACCAGCTGCCATTCCAGAAGTTCGCAAGCGAGGTCCCGATGAGATTCGCCTGTTGACGATAATAGCTCGCGGCTCCTGGGTCATTTAGGCGTTGAGCCAAATCCGCGCCCTCAAGTAGGGCACGCCGCTGAACTATGCGTGTGAAGAAATGGTCGCCGTAGACTTCTTCCCATAAATCGCAACTGGTGTCAGTCCAGTGATGAGCCACATACTCCAAGTCCGATTTGATCACGGATTGAGTGGGAATTTGTCCGTCATAAAGGAACGGCACCACATCTGTTGTCGCACCCTGATCGAGTAAATCATTAGAGAAGCGAATCAGCGCCATGGCTCTAAGGGCCGGACCGTCATTTTGCGGCCGACACCATTGACCGCTAAAGACCTGTCCAGTGACTAAAAATTTGGGTTCACCCATATTGGCGTTTAGCTGCGCTTGGCGGGAGAAGTCAGCGTATTGAAAAATCATGTCGTGATAACTTGTCCGCGCCGACCCGGAAGACTCTTCAAAAAGAGAAACTGTGGCATCGATGGCAAGAGCCGCATCGCGAGTCCAATGATAAAAATAATCGGGACCCGAAGTTTGCGGCGAGGCCACGATGGCTCCGGAGAGGCCTCCTACCGGCGACATATTCAGCATCAGCTGTTTGGTGGCCACGGTTTTTTCGTTCAGCAGCCAGGTGTTCAATGGAACGTCCGCCGCAAATCCAGCGGAGGTCCCAAAAAGTACGGCCGTGAGCAAGAGAGTGCGCATTGATAAATTATGTTGGATTCGCCAGGGGATGGCAAGTGCAGGCTGGATTTCACCCCCCGGTTCTGCATATGACGGCGATGGCTTTATACCCAGATCGCTTTTCTACTGACCCTATTAAATGTATAGAGATAAACTGGTGTTATGGGCGCCGGTTTACACACTTTTAAAGTCGAAAAATTCTGCGAGAATCGCCATGGGCATTTGATTGACTCTCTGACGGACTTATTGCATGCGGCCTATCGGCCCTTGGCTGAAAAAGGCATGCGCTACCTGGCCACCCACCAACCTCCGGAGACAACCCTAAAGCGTCTTAAGAAAGGCGATTCTTTTTTGGGTTTTATGAATGGGCAGTTGATCTCCACGATCACTGTGGTCAAAAATTCTCCCAAGAGCCGCTGCACTTGGTATAGAAATCCGCACGTTTTCTATTTTTCGCAGTTTGCGGTGAAACCTGAACTTCAAGGCATGGGCTTGGGTCGGTACCTTATGGATTTTGTCGAGGACTACGCTGCGGCTGAGGGTGCACTGGAGATGGCCTTGGATACTTCTGAGCATGCCGACCAGTTGATTTCCATGTATAAAAATCGTGGCTACCGATTTGTCGAATATGCCAAATGGGATGAAACCAATTATCGCAGTGTGATTTTGAGTAAGGCCTTGCCGGCGTCGCGGCGAGTAAACATCCAGAATTTGCACCTTGAACCTCACGTTACGTGAGGCCCTATCCTATTATCATAAGACGAATAGCGGGAGAGCTTATGGGCCTATATTCCGAGTGGATTTTTCCGAAGTTTTTTGACGTGCTGGTCAGGCATAAATACTTCGATGCCAAGCGAGTCACCGCGCTCAAAGAGGTTAAAGGCAAAGTCCTGGAAATCGGTATTGGCACCGGATTGAATCTGGACTGCTATCCGTCGGCGGTTCGCGAAATTTATGCGATTGATCCGAATCCGGGCATGAAGCGCGAGCTCTTTGCAAAGCATTCAGACCACCGCGTGAAGATTCATTTTTCACAAACGGGTGCTGAGAACCTCCCCTATGACAGTGAAACTTTCGACACGATAGTGAGCACGTTGACCTTTTGTAGCATTCCCGATTTGCCGGCGGCGCTCGCGGAAATGAAGCGCGTGTTGAAAACCAAGGGCAAAATCATTTTTATGGAACACGGGCTGAGTCACGAACGCTCAGTGGCCAAATGGCAAAGAAGGTTGGATCCGATTCAAAAGGTGGTCGGCTGCGGTTGTTCGCTCACGGTGAACGCCACCGATGAGCTCAAGCGCGCCGGCTTCAATGTCACCCGTGGTGAAACTTACTATGTGCAAAAAGCTCCGAAATTTGTGGGCTATGTTTACGAGGGCATCGCGGTCAAAGGGCACTAGTTTTTTCTGAACAAGGCTTTAATCTTTGGGCTAAATTCCGGCGAGAAAAAGGCGAGAAAGGCTTCGAGCACGCCGAGTATTACGGCCAGCGGCAGGCCTGAAGGCATTAAAAACAGGTGAACCAAAAAAATATTCAACACGATGGGCGCGAGCACAATGAGAGCCAGCGGCACGTAAAATCCACTGAGGAGCATAAGTCCGCAGGTGATCTCCGTGATCTTGAGTAAATTGAGAAAATAGTGACTAGCCATTAAGCCGCGGAAGAACTCGCCCATCGCTCCTTCGAGCGGCGGTGGTGTGCTCAAAAAGAATGAGACTCCTGCGCCAAAGAAGATCAATCCCAGTATTGAACGTGCGGCCACTGTTATTTTTCTCATGCTTTTAGGGTGTCCTTAGCGGATTCTGATGTCAAATAGTTGGGGGGAAGTATGAACGAGAAACTGGAAAGCGCGGCCAAGAATTATGAGCAAATGGCCGGTGAGCTGGAATTGGCGAGCCGCCACTTTAAAACTGCGGCTCAACACATGCGCGAGGCTGAAGTCCCCCGTGCTTCCGCACAGGAGTCTTTCGAAGACGCACGCCGAGCAATCCCGATCCTGAAGCGGTGCGCGACAAAAAAAGAACCAGGAACCTTTATTTAGAACACATTCACCGTGGCGCTCACGCCCACGTTGGTCAGATTCGAGGCCACTTGGTTCGGTAAGAACTGAACGTTGGGATACAGGAAAATATCCCGAGTGACAGACCAGCCAATGCCTATTGATTGAAATACTTTGTCGTGAACGAAGGTATTTGAAGCCGCGTTTCGATAGTGTTCGAATACAAACAAGCTCACGAGCGTGCGCAGGTTCAATTTCTCGGTCAGTTGATATTCAAGCTCGGGAACGAGACCAAATTGCCAATCATTCTGAGCCGAGCGTACGTCATCGAGGTGGTTTGGATCATCGGCGGCGAGATATGAACCGGTTTTATTGAATGTGGTGAACTCCCCCCAAATCGAAGCGCCGATGGAAAAGCCTGACTTTCCGATTTCGTACATGTTTTCTTGATCCACGTTATATTGGGTTTGATAGCCGAGGGCCGTGGAATCTGCTTGAGTCCATTGCATGACCTGAGCCTGCAATACGGACTGCACCTTCCAGTTGTAGAGATATTGGTATTGGAGGTAGGGATTTTGTACGTCGAATGTTGTGCCGTCGTAATCGTGGGGTCCGTTTTTGGCGAGTGGCGCGATCCAACGCAATCCCACTCCCGCCATCAAACTGTTTTTAACGTCAATGTTGTATTTGGCTGAAACGTTTCCGTCCAAATCCGCTTTGGCAGTTGTGGCGGACGCCTGCGAGATGTCGGGGCGATCTTCGGCGAATGGAGTTTTAACTGTGCCACCGTTGTAATTCCAGGCCGAGGCCATGGACCACTTTGAAGTGGAGCCAGAAAGGGCGCGCAGATTGTTGTTTTGAATTAGCTCATCGATTTTTTCGGCATCCGGAATGGTGTTGCCGGATTTGCCGCTGGCATCGTCAATTTTCATAGAATTGCTGGCGGCGTCCTGAGCGCGACCCGTGGCCGCGAAAGCGATGAAACCAATTAAACCGATACAGCGGAAGAATCCCCTCAGAGCCTTCATGCGTGCGTCCCCCATAAAAGAAAGCGATTGCATGCATTCATAGCAATTACCTAACAGAAAATAAACTGTCTTTATTGCAATTTAGAAGGAACTCAAACCCATTTCGCCAACTCTACTGCGTTATAGCTTAAGATACCATTTCACCCGGCGGCTGGTTCGAGTAAGCATTGGCGGATGGGCAAGACACCAGTTCGCCGAGCTTTCACCATGGGTGGAGGCGGCTTTTCCGAAGAACCCGACAACCTGCTGCTGGATAAGTACTTTTTCTTCCTGTCAGGTAAGAAAACTCCTAAAGTGTGCTTTATCGGCACGGCCAGCGGGGATGCTCAGAGCTACATCGATAAATTTTACGACAATATGAAGAAGCACCAAGTGGAGGCGTCTCATCTTTCCCTATTTAAACCGCCGCTCGGGTCGTTGCGCGATTTCGTTTTCGCTAAAGACGTGATCTACGTCGGCGGTGGCAACACCCGAAATCTGGTGGTATTGTGGAAAGAATGGGGACTGGATAAGATCTTGCGTCAGGCCTATCGTGCAGGCCTTGTGATCGGCGGAATCAGTGCGGGCTCGCTTTGCTGGTACGAGCAAGGTGTTACAGACTCCGTCACCGGCGAATTGAATCCATTGACCTGTTTAGGACTTTTGAAAGGCAGCAACTGCCCTCACTATGATGTGGAGGTCAAGCGCCGTCCAGTGTATCAGCGCTTGATTTTGAAAGGCATGAAACCGGGCATTGCCTGCGACAACTCGGTGGCCGCGGTTTTTGAAAATGACAAGTTCAAAGAGTTTGTGTCATCGGTTCCCACGGCCAACGGTTATTTCGTCGGCAAAGTCGGAAAGAAGATTGTCGAAACTTTGGTAAAGCCACGTTATTTGGGAGGGTGAGTGTTGGTCGATATTTCGCAAAGGGAGCATGAGTTTAGTTTGACCACGGAGCGGTTGATTCTGCGCAATTATTGCAGCGAAGACTGGAAGCGTGTGCACATTTATGCCGCGGTTCCGGCCTTCTCCCAGTACGAGATGTGGGGGCCAAACACGGAAGATGACTCCAAGAAATTTGTAGCGGATATGGTGTTGCAGGCCAGAACCCAGCCGCGTTTTAAATTTGATCTGGCGATATGCCTCAAAGCCAGCGAATTGCAGATCGGTGGAGCGGGCATTCGCCGGAAAGCGGAGCACAGTCAGGTAGCCGATTTAGGTTGGGCCATCAATCCGGAGTTTCAGAGCCAAGGTTTTGCCACCGAGGCGGCGCGCGCGTTGATCGATTTTGGATTTAATAAATTAAATCTTTCGGTAATTTATGCGTCCTGCGATTCGCGCAATGTGGCCTCTTATCGGGTCATGCAAAAAGTGGGAATGACGTGTGTGGGACTCTTGAAGAACGACAAAGTCAGCAAAGGTCATATGCGGGACACTTACCGTTATGAAATTTTACGCGAACCATTTAGTTCGCGAAAATGATTAGCTAACAAGAATCTAGTCAAAAGGCTGTTGCGTATTCATCTATATAGGTTCCGGCGCGGCAATTCGGCCGCGCTGCTTCTTCAAATAAAATAGAGTACCCTGTAAGATAGAAGCATGACTTCGCCTGGAATTTCCATTGTTGTTCCCGCCTACAATGAAGAAAAATTTTTACCGGCATCGTTGATCTCGATCAATCAGGCGCGCGCGCATTTTGAGTCCGCAACTGGTTTGAATTCCGAAGTGATTGTGGTGAATAACGACTCCACCGACGCCACCGCTCGCGTGGCGCGGGAACATAGCGCCGTGGTGGTGGATCATTCGGTGCGCAACATCGCATCGGTGCGCAATGCCGGTATTCGCAGCGCGAATTACGATTTGGTAGTCACCATTGATGCGGACAGTTTTCTGCCGCTCGATGGTTTGGTGAAGATTCGTAACTTCATGGGTGAGGGCGGATATTCGGGTGGCGCCTTGGGCGTAAAGGTCATCAGCAATCGCATTTACTTCCGTGTCGCCGCTGTAATTGTTCAGACATTTGTCAATTGGCTGTCGGGAATCTATGGCGCCATGTTCTTTTTCCGTAAGGATGTAGCTCTGGAAATTGGCGGCTTTCCGGAAACTCACTTAGTTGCGGAGGATATGGCGTTTGCTTTAGCCATGCATCGCTACGCCCAGGAAAAAGGCATGAAGTTCGGAAAACTCAAATCCGTGCAGGTGGGAACGCTCGATCGCAAGGACTTCGACCCGCGCGCCATTTTTGTAGCGGCCATCCAGGCACTCCGTGCCTTTCGCGGAGCAAAGCAGAATGCCGCCGACTTGGATTATTGGTACAGTCCCAAGCGATGAAGCTTAAAGGGACCCATTGATAAATGTACAATCCGCAATTAACAAAAGCGCGCGACGGTTTGCAAAATATCCTCAATCCCCGCGAACGGTTTCTTGAGGTAGGCATTGGCCTTGAGCGAATCTGATTTGCCGCGAATGTTGCCGTCGGCGGTCATGATGATGACTGGGATTTGTGACAGACGGGGATCTTGCACTTGGGCCGCACGAAATTGATAGCCATCCATATCGGACATCATCAAGTCGAGCATGATCACATGAGGCAGACTGGGCATTTGACCATTTAATTTCGTCAAAGCCTCGCGACCTCCGCTCGCGCATTCGACCGCGTAGCCGTCGTCGCGCAACACCCGAGCGAGCAGCGTTTGCAAATCTTGCGAGTCTTCAATCACCATCACGGTGCATTCATGTTTGAGCATGGTCTACCTTTGCTACCTCTTGAGGAACTAGAGGGATCTCAATAATAAATTTTGTACCCTTTTGCAACTCGCTTTCAACCGTGATGCTTCCACCTTTGGCCTCTACAATGCCACGTACGATATAGAGGCCAAGTCCCAATCCGCCGAGTCCATCGTTGACGTGAACGCGCTCGAAGCGATCAAAGATTTTGGCTTGCATATCTTTGGCAATACCGGGACCAGAGTCTTCTATGATCAGACGCGCCTTCGATCCTGCCTTCGCGGTCTTTATATGAATTTTGCTGCGGGGGGCGTACTTGATGGAATTTGAAAGAAGGTTGGCGATAATTTGTTCGATTCGGCGGCGATCCCAATAGCCAATCACCTTGGGGGCCAAGTCCAGAGTCACCGGGCATCCCGCAGCCCGTAAGGATTCGCTGAGTTTGGCCACTACCTCTTCCACAATGTTCGCGAGATCTTCATTGTGCCGAACTAATGTGAACTGACCGGTTTGAATACGAGAGGTGTCGAGCAGCTCATCCACCAGCGAAACTAAAGACTCAATCTGGCGCAGGGCCAGACCCATGGATTCAGTGATCGGTCCCGCTTGCGCCGCATGTTTTTCATCGAACTTCGTCTTGCGCTCCACCATCTGCAGTTGCAATTTTAGGGCGGTGAGGGGTGTGCGCAACTCGTGAGAGGCTAAGGACAAAAACTCGTCGCGCGAGGCGATGGCCTTTTCGGATTTCTCGCGGGAGTGGCGCTCCGAGGCCAGGGCCAAGCCATAGGAGTTGGACAGGTTGTGAATTGTATTGCGGCCCTGAAAAGCCAAAAACAATCCCATGACCAATGCGTAAATGCCGACGGTTAAAAATATGATCGATTCGGCCTGGCGGTTGGAGACGACGCGTGAGCTGCGCAGTTGGCGCTCGCTTTCGATCAAAGACTCTATTTCAGAATATAAATTTTGTTTGTATTCTCGGGCTTCTTCGATAAGTTTGGCGGCCTCCTCTCTGTCACCTTTTTTGGAGGGCTGCTGGTCTTTGGCGAACTGGATCCAATGGTCAAAATGTTGGTTAATTTCCTGGGCCTTACTCAATTGCTCCCCGTTGTCGACCATCAAATCGTTGAGCACTCGATAAGCCTCGTGGAATTTATCCTGATAGTCCCGAGAAGCGGTCTGCAGATTTGCGTTGCCGGTCACCCGATAAGCCATGAACTCCGTTATCGCCTCTCCCGCGGCCAACTTGAGACTATTGGCCTCCTTCAAAACTTCACCGCTATGTTCAACCCAGTAATCAATGGTGCGGACATAGTGGGATTCGTAGACCCCCACCGCCAGAATCACCAAAGAAAACAAAATGGGAAATATCAAAATGCGCCTGAGCAGTTGCTTCACGATCGGTGGTGCTGAGATTCGGTCGAAGAAAAATTCTTCGACCCTGACTTTAGTCTGATTGATAGCTTGCGCCGCCTCCGCCACGGCCACGATTTTCGGAAAGAGTCGAAAACAATAAACGGCGGTGGCAACGGAGGCGAGTGCGGTGAGAACTTTAACTCCCGCGGACAGCCAGTAGTTGGGAACCCATAACGTGTAAATTTCAATCCAGTGGGTGGCACCACAGGCGAGAATAAAGACTCCGAAAGCCAAAATTAACACGTGATAGGGCAGGCGAATCCGGCGCACCAATGAGTAGAGAGTCAAAGATATGGACAGGTATGCCAATCCGATCAGTGCGTCTGAAGTCACCATTGTCCAAACCAATGCCGGCTGCCAGAGATAACAGTGTCCATGAGGCATGAACCCGGAATTGGAGAATAGCGAACCCAATGTCACTTACCACCCGTGGAAAGTGCAGTTAATTACTTAAGGGTTAGCGCATGTCTTAATTTCGGTCAATTTCTACGCTAGGATCAGCCTGCTATGGTCCTGTGCAGTCTAAGGGATTTTTAATTTTTGCAAAAACTCGACCGCGTTAATGCAAGCTGCCGCTATCACTCAAATATCTGACCCGTTCAAAGCCTGCGTCCAGGAGTGGTTTTACGACTTTTTCGAATAGAAGGACAGCCTCTACAGGGCGAAATTCCGATGCCAAGGTTTCCTGCGCGGCGATGAGCACGCGCTCGTGGTATTCCATCAACACCATCATGCGCTCTTCGTGCTCTAGGCGCCTAAGGCGTATGGCCACCTGTACGGTCGGAAACATATGAAACGTCGCCCATTTAATGGCGCGCTCTGCCCGCGGATTGAACGGACGTGGTTGCGGATCTATAAATCCTATGTAGTTGTCGTAGGCCTCGCAGCCTGAGTGCCCCAGGGCCAGACAGGCGTCTTTCAAAACTTTACCCATGCGCCTCAGCGCCTCCTCAGAGAATTGGACTTCCACGACATTCGTCCGTTTCATCCACCGCGAGAGTTTTTCGAGACTCGACGCTTCGCATTTGAATTCGGACTGTTTGCCATTGCCGAATTTGGCTCTCAGGGACAGGCCCTTATTCAAATCCAAACAGGCTTCATATTCCAAGTCGGAAATTTGGCGACTGATCCCGCCGATGCGGCGAATGGTTTGAATCCATTGATTGTAAAAATCGTTGAGCGCGGGTGAGGTTTCCTTGTTGATCGTCAACTGTTCCAAGCAGCTCGTGTTATAAGAGGCGTAACTTGCGAATGAAAATATTAGCAGGGGGAGCACATATTTCATCTCGCCCATCCGAGATTCTCGCACACGGGTACTCGCTCGCTGATGATCTCGTAGAATGCAACTGGCAAAATGCCCTGTTGTTGCCTTGGCCCAATTACGAGTGGGCCTTGTGGGGTCATGAACAATCGGTCGCCTGGTCCAAGTTGTGGATACGGATAGGCATAGGCGAGTATAATCCCAAAACGGCCGTTGGGGAGAAGTACACCCATCGCGGCGCCACGAAACAGGAGGTCACGCACTTGCGGATAAATGACCGGCAACATGGCCGGCTGTAGGCAGTTTGTCGGTGGCATGGGTGGTGGCTGCACCGTTGGCGTAGCGCCGGGCGGTCCCATTGGCGGCATGCCTGGTCGGTAAGCCATCCCGGGTTGTTGCTGGGGATTTGGCATGTTCGGTGCTTGGGAGGGCGGCGTGGAGTTGAACGCGTGAGTCGCGCCAGGACTCTTTGCACCGGGTGCGGGAGGATTGGTATTGGCGGTGGGTGGCGGCGGATAGTTGCCGGGCTTGCCGACTTTTGGTTGCTCTTTGGGCTGCGGCGGTTGGATCGGAACTGGTTCCAGTTTTTGAGTCACGGTTTTAAGCGCAGCCAGAACCGCATCGTGGGTTTTTTCGGTTCCAGTTCCGATAAAAAGTGCGGCCAAACCTGCGGCGAACGCCGCCGCGTTGGAGCTGGCGTAAGCCACATGACCGTCTTTCAAAGACACCGCCGACTTGAAAACCACATCGGGGCGATTTAATTTTTTCGACACGCCCGTGTGAGGATCATCATTGGCGCCCGCCACGATCACGCCTGGATTGTCCGCGGGCGGAAGCAGAGTTTCCCCTGGAGTGGGATTCAGCATGGCAATACCGGGCCCGCTAGCCGTGAGGCGCAACTCATCCTGGCTGGCAGAAAAATTCTTTGACGAGATTTTCACCCGCGCATTGTAGATGCCCGGGCTCAGTAATCCGAGCTGTCGATCGGAAGTTTGGTTAGGATCTTTTTTGTCGGATGGCGCCGGGTTGGACTCAATAATTTCGCGGGGAATGAGCGAGGCCAAAGGATCGTCCTTCGTATTGCCTGCCAGTTTTTGATGCCGCGAAGAGGAACCTACCAAATTTCCTTTGCTGTCGAATAAAAACAAATCCAGATCTTTGTCGGTACCCGCTTGCCAATCGTCTTTAAATGAATTCCAGCTCAACACCAGATGCAGACTGCATTTGTCTTTTTTTTCCACGGCGCAGATGATTTTGACTCCATTGGAAGTTTTGCCGTGAGCGTCTTTGAACACCACCCATTCATCATTGCCCTCGACTTTTCCGTCCACGGGCGCCACGTGAGTTAGCTGATTGAAATTACCCGCGGCATTGATCCAGATCACACCGGCGGCTACCGCCTTATCCACCAATACATTGATGAATCCCTTGCCGTCGCCATTGCCGCCGAATTCCCAAACTTGGGAATAGAGCACGATATCGAATTTATCTTGAATGACCGTGTTCACCGCGTCCGCAAATTTCGAATAGCCGAAGGAGTTGAACAGGTGCAATTCGTAGTCAGTCTTAGCCTGGCTTTTTTGCATGACCAGCGTTACCAGCCGCGCCATGAACAGGCCGTGAGGATTGGTGTTGGGAAGTGCATCGGCGTCAATTTTGGGGCCTGCGTGATATTGCGTATCGGCCGGAAGATTTTTACCTTTCTCTTGCTCCCAGCCAAAAAAACCATTGTCTAAGATTGCGATTTTAATTTTGTGAGCGAAGACTTTATCTTTGAACTTATTCAGAGAAAGATTTCTCGCAATCACATTCGGATCGGAAATCGCAGCGAGCTCGTGTGCTTGCGGAGGAGTCTGCCCATAAGTCAGCTTACTCATCAGCAAGATCGCAATAAAAAACAATCGACGCCTTCTACTCACTTCACCTCAGTAAATCATTCTAGCGCGCCACGGCAAGCTTTGAATTCCACCGCTGAAAAACTCACAAACTAACTAACTTTAGTACATCCATCGACTGTAAACGTAGAGGTTGGCATTCGTGGAGTATCCATAATAGGGATAATAGTTGTAAGGATATCCTCCGTACGAGTATGTCGGATAAACATTTGGTCCACAGTAACCGCCGTTGCCGCAGTAATTGGCAGACGCACCAAATCCAACTCCTACATTAAAATTAATTCCTACTCGCGGGCCCCAACCTCCGCGCCAACCCCAACCACCTCGCCAATATCTATAACCCCATGAGGCTGTGGACGATGTACCATCTAGCTCATTCTTAGCTTTCGACGTTTGTGCCGTGATTTCCCCATCCAAACTCATCTTTTCGAATTTTAAATTCTCTACTCTCTCACCAGGAGCGAGGAGCCTTTGCACATGAGCCACTTCGAAATGACTCGGGTCCCGAGCGTCCATACGAATTACTACGGTCTGCGGGAGATCTTTCGCTAGCTGAACCTGTTCAGGGCTGACATTTTCGGATTGGTCTAACTCGTGATCCAAGTTTTTGGCATTCGCGAAAGGCAATCCCAGAAGCAATACGGAAAGAGCGGTGACACGCATTAACATAAAATCCTCCTTGTTCACTTCGTTTAATCTTTTAGCCGCAATGGAGAGGTCCAACTGTGGTGGTGATCTCCGCGCAGCCTGCGCACAAAATCCAAAGCAATCGGCGTCATAACAATAATCAACAATGCACAAACAAATGTGACTAGCATAAACCCTGTCAAGCTCAACCCGAGACCCACGATCACGTGATCGGTTTGAGTTTCTCCTTGGTCGAATGAATTCACTGCGGCTTTATTGAGGAAATGTGACCAACTCGACAGAGCGAAAGTGTTCATAATTTTCTCCCAGACTTAGTCATCCTTCAATAAATGTACCGATTGTGAATCTTTTGAAACGGCACGTGATGTGCTGTGAAAGCTAGTTATGGACGCGGGAATTTCAACATACAAAGAGTTCAACAATGTGGACGAGGCGGCTGATGCGGTAAGGGCGCTGCATTCAGCGGGATTTGAGGACATTGAAACTTTTGATCTAACGCCTAACCTACATCAAATTGATGATGTCGGTGCTCCTACATCGCGGAAGAAGTGGACCTATCCACTCTGTGGTGTGGTCGTGGGTGCCGCGATAGGTGTCACACTGGGTGCGATTTTATTTTATGCTCCTGCACAAATACTCGGCACAGAATACACGCTGGCCTTAACCGTAGTAGGCGTCGGTGCGTGCACATTATTCGCCACACTCATCGGCTTGCAGGAGGGATGGATTTTGGCCAAGCGCGCTTGTGTTGAGCCTACTAGCAGCTCGGGTGGGCGAAGCGTTGGAGTGAAAGTGAAGAGTCGTGATTCCTCACGAGTGATCATGGCCAAGGCCATCCTGGCCCAATTCTAACTGAGCTTTTTAAGTTAAAAACTTGAAGGTTTTCTCAATCATGAAATCTGGTTGAAAAGTTTCTTCCTTGCACTTCGGGCAGCGAACATTAGAGGGCAATTTGAGGAATTTGGGTTTTACCGGCGTGGAATATTCGAATTCGTTTCCGCGTTTCGCGACAATCGTCTCCTCATAGTTGCAGCGTTCACAATTGTACGGCATGCGGAACGACTCGATAGTTATTCGCGGAGTGATGAACCCCACCACGGTTGAGGCTTGAGACACGATGACAAACGGGCAGTTGACGATTTTCACTTTGCATTGGGCGGGAATTTTGAGCGTCCATATTATCCAATGTTTGACGCCGATGGAGTTGATAAAGGTCACTCCGCTCATCTCCAGAGTCAATTCCATAACGTTGTCAATGGGCAGGGTAAAGAGCTTCGTGGTTTCGCCGATCGGGCCATCGAGATTGACCAGCAATTTATTCCCGTTACGATTCACGATCATATCCTTGAGTCTGCCATGAGGCCTTGACTCCCACAAGCATTGAATCAAAATGGAAGAATCAGGGGGGAAAATCTTATGATCAAGCGGATGATCTTAGTTCCTATGTTTGGCATTTTGTTTATCACGGCATGCGGCGCGAAGGTCAAACCGACCAGTCAAGATTCCGTGACCTCGGTTCATGCCCTGTGCAACGTCGAAGTGGGAACCGTGCCGATGGTTTGCGCTGATTATTCTCAAGATACAAGTTATACAAAGTATGATTGCGACAATGTTGAAATGCCCCATTACCAAGCGCGCGGCGCGAACTATCACACCTATGGCGAGCCGACCAATTCTTCCGTCGCTATTTCCTGTGCTTCGGTGAACTCGACCCACAAACTATTAGGCTCCTGTTTGATGAATGGTCAGGACGTTCGCTACTACGTGGAGACGTGGACTGCGGACGCGGCCAGCAGCGACTGTACCAGCGCCCGCCAGGGTGCTTGGCAGGCTCCGAATTAAAACCCTCGTGCTCGACGGGGCAAGTTTGGCTTTGTCGGGCCAAGAACGGGCGTTTTAGAGTTCGCGCTTCATTTATCATGAATTGATAGCGGCATTGAGCTTGCTACCTTTGCTAATTAATTTTAAGGAGGCATGCATGCTTCGCGCCGCTATAACCTTTTTAGTGCTCGCTCTTATCTCCATACTTTTTGGAGCTTATGGGTTGGCAGGATTGTCTCTTGAAATTGGCCGGACGCTGCTCTTTATATTTTTGATTTTGGCGGGAGTTAGTTTTGCCGCCAGTCTGGTTAGCGACCCCAGGGGAAAGCCGCCTCTGCCGCGCCCTTAATGTGAGACCCGGGCGGGAGTGCGCTTAGACTTTTCCTCAGTCGGTGAGGCTTGTCCCGCCAGCTTGAGAATCGCATTGGCGTAATCATGGCTGTTATTGTAATGCATGAGCGCCAGAACATAGGACTTGGGTTTGTTTTTCTTCCAACCATTGAGGCGTAGATAGTTGGCCACGCTCTGAATGGCATCGTCAGTACGACCTAAATCGGCGACCTCACCGTTCTTATAAGCTTTGGCATAAGCCACATAACTCGAGGGTTCAAATTGCGGCATTCCGAAAGCACCGGCAAAGGATCCGCGCAGCTCGCGCACCACGTTGGGATTGTCCTTGCGCATTTTTTGAATGGCTTTTAGTTCACCTAAAGCCCACTGCACGCGTTTTTTAGCGCGTGAGGCGATGTCTTTGCGATTTTGCGCCGTCACTTTGTCGGTGAAGCGCGTTCCGGCATGCTGAAGATAAAGGACGGTGCCAGGACGGTCAGCCTGGAGCAAATCGAGAAAGACACTGGCGACGTGAAACTGCCCGGTGTTTTTTCCCTGGCGGGATTCCATCCACAGCAGACTGGCGACAATTTCCTTGGGCACGCCAAAAGTTTTCTCGGCGCCCTCGAGGGCTTCGTGATTGAGTTCAACGAATCCGCGCACGGTGGTGGCGGCCTCAGGCGTGACCTGCACGCCGTGATAATCGGTCTTTTTCAAAAACAAAAGCGTATTGAGTTCCAAAACTTCGGCGAATTGATCGGGATCGTAAAAAGCTTTGAGATTCTTAACAAAGTCAGGTTTGAATCCGGATTTCTGCAGTCGTTTCTCGACGAATTTCCAGTCCGCTTTAGGCGCAGGAACACCTTTGGCCCAGCTATTGAGCGAACAGAACTGGATAAGAATGAGGCAAAAAGTAACAACATGACGTATCACCTTTAGAATATCGGTAAATTATGTAAATAAATTAAAACTGATTAGTTGATGCCCAATAGGGCAACGGTTTTTGAAATTACTGCAGCGGGCCTTTGGTCTAGTCCTCATTATCTACGCCCGAGTGTGGCAGGGATCTTGCTCAAGAGGACAATATGCTGAAGCAAGACTTGTGGGAATCAGTTCATAGTTCAAGCTTTCTTAAAAGTCGTTTTGGCCTCGGAGTCCTATCCGAACGCAATGTTTTGGGCACTATTGCTGTTCGAAAGGGCGGCGAAGTACTTGAAATTAATGACTATTATTTGAAGATATTGGGCTATACCCGCAGCGAATTTGAGGTTGAGGGGCTTAATATTTTGGAAATTACGCCTTCCGACCCTTCCCCCTATTCTACGCTACTTGAGGAACGCGGACAATTGGACTGTTTCGAACGTCCGCGCTACCACAAGAACGGATCGATCGTCTGGGTGCTCACGGGTTATGTAACAAGCGAAGAGGATCCGAACATTGCCGTGGGCTGGGCCCTGGATATCACCGATAAAAAGCGTTCGGAAATCACCAGCCAGTACTTGCTCGAAGCCAACAAGATTATGGCCACTTCGGTTGAGCTGCAGCCATTGTTGGAAAAAATCACGGCCGTAACTTTGGTGAATGGCTTTAGTGATTTTTGCACAATTCATTTTCCCGACAACGAAGGACGTCTTGAATGTCGGGCCATGATTCATAACGATCCTGAACTCAGTCGGCAAATTCGCCGTATCATTGAGCGCTATCCGCGCTATTTGAGTGATGCCATCGGTCCGGCGCGGGTGGTACGGACGGGAATCTCGGAGATGAGTATACGCAGCGAAGACTTCAATGGCGAAATTCAAAATTGTCAGGCCAAACGGGCGCTCTCACTTAAATCCTATATGTCAGTTCCACTGAAGGTGAGCGGCAAGGTCATTGGCGCGCTGACTTTGACGTCGATGACGCGTAATTTTGATCCGAAGGATTTGGAAACCGCGGAAGCATTGGCTTTGCGCGCCTCTCAACATATTGAAAACGCCAAACTGCATGAGAATTTAAAACAGTCCTCAGCGGAACTCGAGCGCAGCAATCGTGAGCTCACTTACTTCGCGTCGATCGCAGCCCATGATTTGAAATCGCCCTTGGCCACTTCGCAGTCTTATCTATTTCACCTGTTCGACGAAGGACGCCAAACTTTGAGTGAGTTGCAAAAGTATTTCATCCAAAAAGCCATCGACGGCAACACTCGGATGCTTTCCCAGATTGACCGCTTACTGTCGTTTTCGCATTTTAAACGCGATCGTTTTGCACCTCAGGATGTGTCGCTGGACTCCGTGATGCGGGAAGTGATCGACAATCTGAAGATTGAAATTGAGCGTAGTGGTGCCGAAATCACCTTCGTGGATATGCCGACGGTGAAGGGCGATGCGACCTTACTCACAGTGCTTTTTCAAAATTTAATTTCCAATAGCATCCGCTATTGCGGGGCCCGTGCCTTAAATATTTCAGTCACGGCCGAGCATGAGTCGGGATTTTGGATTTTATCGGTGAAGGACAACGGTCGTGGATTTGATTCCGCCTTTGCGCAACGAATTTTCCGCCTGTTCGAGAAGTTGCCCGAAAGCCAAAGCGATTCCGGTCAAGGCATTGGCCTTGCGACCTGTCTGCGTGTGGTGGAGGCTCATGGCGGAAAAATGTGGGCGGAGGGCATTCCCGACGTGGGTGCCAAGTTCTATTTCACTCTTCCTGATCATTGTTCAAAGTGACTTGAGCGGTCTTAACCAGTTGAAGCGGTCTGGATCCTGCCCGCGCTGAATGCGGCTAATTAATCCATACAATTTTTGACTGAGCGGACCGGCTTTGTTGCCGTGAACGGCATGAGACTCACCTTTATACGCCAATTCACCTATGGGAGAAATCACCGCGGCGGTGCCGGTGCCGAAAGCTTCAACTAAACCTCCGCTACGCAGCTCTTTGATCACCTCATTCATGGTGATTCGGCGTTCGCTGACTTTTAAGCCCTCTGCGCGCAGCAGTTGGAGAACGGAGTCGCGCATGCCGCCCGCCAAAATGCTGCCATTGAGAGCCGGCGTGACCACTTCGTTCTTGAAAACCAAAAACACATTCATGGTGCCCACTTCTTCAATGCCGTCATGATTCACGTCCAGCCACAAAACTTGATCGTAGCCTTTGCTTTTGGCCTGATGTCCAGAATACAAACTGGCTGCATAGTTGGCGCCGGCTTTGGTTGAGCCTAAGCCTCCGGGTGCTGCGCGCACCGCTTTGTCTTCCACCCAAATGCGGGTCGGTGCCTGCCCTCGGGCATAGTAGGGACCAACCGGCGAGAGTAGAATGAAAAACAAAATTTCTTTAGCCGGGCGTACGCCCAAAAAAGCTTCGGTGCCGATTAAAGCGGGTCGGATGTAGAGCGAGCAGTCCGCTTCCTTAGGAACCCAGCGCTCTTCCAGAGTAATCAACTCTTTCAGCGCGCCAAAGAACATTTCTTTGGGTGGAATGGCTAGACATAGGCGGGCCGCGCCCTCTTGCATGCGCTGGTAATTGAACTCCGGCCGGAACAAGGCGATCTCACCGTTTTCCTGGCGAAAGGCCTTCATGCCTTCGAAGAGAGCCTGGCCATAATGCAGAACCGAGGCTGCCGGATCGAGTGAGATGGTTCCGTAGGGTTCGATGCGCGCATCATGCCATCCGTTGTGGCTCTCAGAAAATTTGCTGGAGAACCAGTGGTCGGTAAAGTGTTGGCCGAATTTCAAATCCGTGGTGACGGGGATGGGTTTAAGTTGGTTGGCGGCTCGGCGCTGGATTGAAATCATTCTATAATATTCTTATCTAAAAAAACAAAGTACAAGTCGTTCCGCTTGGGAAGTCCATAGCGTTCGTTTCCGTAGGGAAAGGGTTTGGTTTTTCCGCTTTTTTTATATCCCCTGCGTTCGTACCAGGCAATGAGACTTTCGCGGACATGGATCACACCCAGTGTAACTTGGCACGCCTGCCAATTTTGGCGAGCGAACTTCTCGCCGGCCGTAAGTAGCTGGCGGCCCGCGCCCTTGGCCTGCAAAGTCGGCAGAATAGTTAACATTCCTAAATAACAGCTCTGATTGGAGGTGCGCTCCAAATTCACGCAACCTAAAATCGCAGCTTTTGAATGATCGCGCAGAAGTAAAATCGTTTGCCGTGGATCACGTAACAGGGCGTGAATGGAATCCGGATCGGTGCGCTGTCCGTCGAGAAAATCGGCCTCCGTTGTCCATCCTAAGCGTGACGATTCTCCGCGATAGGCGGAATTGACCAATGTGGAGATTGCATCAGCGTCTTCAATGGTGGCCACATCTACGGTAAAATCCATAGTCATTGGCAGTACATTTCATCGGCTTAAGAGGCAACTGTTTTCACCGCGTTGGGGATTGACTGTGAGCTCCATTGCGAGTCCTCATTTAAGACTCCGGGAGGTTGTGATGAAAGTGATTTTGTTGCTAGTGGGACTACTGCTGATTGCAGGCGGGGCGGCTGCCCGCACCAATTCGAATGCAGATGGCAAATTCGGAGTCGGATTTGAGCTGGGCGAGCCAACTTCGATTAATGTTAAATATATTCAAGACGCCACTTATGCCTATGACGGTGCGATTTCATTCACCTACAACGATTATATCGTCCTATACGGCGACATCCTGATGCAATTTCCCAAGCTGATTCCGCGCACCAACGAATTTTTTGACCGATTAACCCCTTACATGGGTGCCGGCCCGGTCTTAGTGGTGGCCAGTAACAGCGATCATCCTAAGGGCGAATACTATGACAAGCGCAGCGATAGCTTGGCGATCGGCGCGCGGGTCCCGTTTGGTATCGAGTGGATGTGGGACCGAGTTCCTCTCGGTATCGGTTTGGAATTGGCGCCGGGAATTATCATTCTGCCCGGCACCGTGGGCATGGTGCAGGGTGGACTCACCATTCGTTATTACTTTTGAAATGAGCTTTAGCGAAAGCTCACGCTGCTCGGCGTTCGCCGCCTAAATGTGAATTTGTGTGAGATCAGCTGAGGCGCCGCCGGCGGATGAAAATTCATAGTATTCAAGCGGTCCATCATACAGTCCATCAGAGTTTGGTCATTGAGCTCAGTTCTCACCAATTGGAGAGCGGAAATATGACCGTTTTTCTCCAGCCGCCAATGCATCTCGACCACACCCTCCTCCACCACCGGATTGCGACTGAGAAAGGTCTCGTAGCATTCTTGAAGGTCATTGTTGTGACTCAAATTGGCCTCGTGGACAACGGCTTTGCGTGGAGGCGGAAGCGCCGGATTGGCATCCTCAATACCTTTGAGGGCGGCGATGAAAGAACCTCGTGCGCCAGGCCGCCGCGCATAGAGCAGCGCCGCCATGGCCAGATTGGAGAGCACAAGCATCCCGATTGCGAGGTTTTTTGCCGATATCTTTTTCATATGATTCTACTGTACTGCAGTTTTTCGAGTTCACGAGAATTTATGTTATCGGCGAATAGGTGGGGCTTTGACCCAACCCCTTTTTGAACGTTTCAATTTTACTGACTAAGAGT
>Ga0206795_1009_pt1 | contig 42510 bp, 43 predicted proteins | sample Alteio_BWOrgCont_71_FD_152872 | JGI IMG/M metagenome (GOLD analysis project Ga0206795, IMG submission 152872) | Enriched cells from forest soil in Barre Woods Harvard Forest LTER site, Petersham, Massachusetts, United States -... | ecosystem: Environmental > Terrestrial > Soil > Temperate forest >... | reverse complement strand
GCGGTGCCTAGCGTCTCGCGGATGCGGTTACAGTTGAAAGATCGATTGGCCGCGCCCCTCCCCTTATATTGTGAGACGAACATAGATCAATTCCTCGACAAATGCCAAGGCCTTTCTTGGCGGAGAGGCAACGCGGCTGGTCGCCGCCTGGGGAGCATTTGCGGGGTGGAACTTAGGACTGGACTCGTGGAAAGAAGGGATGCACTGTCTCGCAAAGAAGCGAATCCGCGTGACTCCGACGAGGCAAAGCCCGGAGTCACGCGCCTTCACTCCGCTATCGACGCGCGGCCTCTCTAGTTTGCGCGGGCGTTGACTGCCGGCTTCCCCTGATCTTTCGACTCGCTATAGCGGGTCAGGAAAGGCAGGAACGGCGTGACCTCAAAGGCCATCTTCTCGCGGGCCGAATGGAGTGCTACAGGTTTCGACTTAAGCAGCTCAACACGGTCGCTCCACGGGTCCACCTTGACGCGACTACCGATCGCCAGAGCCGCAACCTGATCAAGCTTGTCAGACTGGAGCGGCGGGCCCGAATTCAGCAGTGCCGAGCTAAAGCCTACGCTGTTTCCCAAACGCGCATCAATAAGGGAAGGGAGCGCTGCCGAATCCGCCTGGAGCTGCTTCAGGAAGAGTCCCGCGGCGCCGAGCTTGTCCTTATAGGGGGAATGCTGCAGGTATTCGACCGCTTTCTGGTTGGCCATTTCGACTTCGGCGGGAGTGGCCTTAAACGAAAAGCGAGAAAGAGCCTCGGCCGTTGTGACGTTCGTGGTGTCGTTGAATCCATACTGGTCCGTGGATGGCTTCGTCACAATGATGGCGGCCAATTCTTGCGCCAACATAGCGGCAAGGCTCGCTTCGTCCGGAAGGACGTCAATAAGACCGCGGCTCATCACAATGGTGTGGCCGATGGAAAAGGATTCGAGCGTGCCGGTCAGTAAGACGCGGCATTTAATATCGGGCTCGACATCAAGGTTGTTTGTTACTTCAAGGTTGTTAATGACGGTCTCGAGAACTTTATCCACTTCTCCCGGGGGCGCGAGTAAACCGGTACGCTCCAGACGATCGATTACGTTCTTTTCCGCCTCAAGCTGCCATCGACGTTCCACGTCGACGGGAGAGCTATCCTGTTGGACTGTCACCGGTGAATCGAGGGTGGGCTGGTTGAACGCAACAGCACTGGTGCGGTTCGCCAGATCGTAGCCCCACAAACGGGTTTGCGCTTTGGAGCGGATGCTATTCTCGGAGTTCTTCAACTCCGATTCCTGGCTGAAGACGAAAACGGGCAGCCAAAGGTCCGGCTGGACGTTCATTCGCCAACTGTCAAAGTGGGTACTGAAGCCGTTAGGTTCAGTGCCAGCACTGTACGTCCCGTTGAACCGGACGACCGCAAACCCCTGATCCTCTGCCCAAATGCGGCCGTAGAAACGCTCCTTGCCAGACTTGGGCAGCGGCGTTACATCGAACACGAAGCAGCGAACTTCGCCCAAGAATTCCCGTCCCACATAATCGAATCGGTAGTTCACCCGGTCAAGCCCGTTCGCATCAACATAAATCATGCGGAGAAAGTTGGAGCCGGGCGATCCTCCACCGTGCGACAGCGGATTGATTTCCTCGATTTTGCCCTTCTTTTTCTTTTCGAGCATCGAGTTGTCGACGACGCCGTTCGATAGGTCTGCCTGGCCGAGATAGTAGTGATCGTGGAATGGCACGATGCCCATCTGCGGATCAGCCTTCATGTCCTGCACGTATGTTTCGACGATCGGGCTGTAGCGCCGTATGATCGCGTTTTCGTCATGCTCTCGTGCGACTATGCGATCGATGGCCTGATCGACCGTGGTGACCGTGCTTGCGGTCGAATTACCGGGCGGGGGCTGAATCTGTCCTTGCGCTACGACAGCGCCAGCAAAACTACCCGCAAGAATCATTACGAGAGAGAGGCGATCCCATTTGGCCATTGCAGTCCCCTTTTCGGTCCCACGTTACGCAGGATTCCTTCGGCTTTCTATTAGGTTAAAGGATAGCAGGAGGTGGCGTGGCGGCCACGGGGCGCTCCTACAGTGTGCTTAATAGTAAAACGCAAGGGCGCACTTGTCGGTGCGGGACAGGGCTTGGCGGGACGCTCGATCTGACGAAGGGGGTTCGCGGCCACCACATTTCGGTGCGGTGGATTCTCATTCTCAGGGAGCCGCAGGTCGGCTTGTGCCCCTATGAGCTGCCTGACATCAGGACATCTGCGGTTAGCCGATTTCTCGTTCACGATTAGTTCCAACCAGGCGAGCCCACAGGAGCGGAAATCAACCGCTGAGTGGGGTCAATCTTTAACCAAAGACAAGCACCGGCCAGCAGCAGCGCTGCCATCGGGACGAAAGGCTCATTGTAACTACCAAAGTGGCTAACCAAATATCCGAACGCGAGCGACGACGCAAGCGACCCGATTTGCGCTGCAGTGTTCATCGCCCCGACGATCTGGCCGGCGTACTCGCCGCCGATATCCAGACATACCGCAAACACGATCGGTTGCTGGAAGGCAACGCCACCGTAGGAAAGCGACAGTAAGAACAGCACCCAGAGCCACTGGTGCGTAAACATGACCGCAATCATCGACGGCGCTGCGATCCCCAAGCCCGCCAGACCGATCGAACGGCGGCCCCACTTCAGCCCGAGTTTCTTGACCAGCGCATTACTGGCGAGCCCTCCAGCAAGATTCGTACACGCAGCCACGAAAAAAGGCAGAGACGACAACAGAAGACCATTCTCGCTATACCCACGTCCCTTCACCAGATAGGTATGGAACCAGGATTGGAAAAAATAAAAGGTGTACACGTAGCAGACAGCCACACCCATCGCAGCCCAAAAATTTCCGGAACGAAGGGCGATCTTCCAGGGAAGGCTGTGGTGCGCCTTGGAGATCAATCCGCGTGTCTCGTCTAACTCCGCCTGGCTGACCCCCGGTTTCTCAGCCGGAGAGTCGCGAAACCACCAGTACCAGGCGCCGCTCCAGGCCACTCCCAAAACCCCGAACACGTAAAACGATGCTCGCCATCCGTAGTGATTCTGGATTGGCACCACCAACAAAGGAGCAAACGCACCGCCCAACTGGGCTGCCATTAGCGTGACTCCAAAAGCGCGGCCGCGCTCATGCAAGGGGAACCAGCGTGCCACCGCGACCGAAGCATTCGGATAAGCGCCGGCTTCACCCATGCCGAAGAGAAACCGCGTCAACAAAAGCGGATAAAGACCAGTTACCAGACCGGTAAGCGAAGTGAATGCGGACCACCACAATACGATCCGCGTGAGCACCCGACGCGGTCCTATGCGGTCGCCTAGCGCGCCACTCGGAATCTCAAACACAGCGTAGGAAAGCGTGAAGATGCCGGCGACCCAACCCCAACCTATGGGACCTATGTGCAGGGCCTCCTGCATGCGCGGCCCGGCGACAGAAATACAGACGCGGTCGAGGTAGGTGATGACCAACAGCAGGAACAGAAAGCCGAGCACTCGGTTGCGGTACTTCAACATGTCCCCATGCGGTAGGACTGGTTATACGCTAACGTCCAGATTTTCGCAGCCTTTTCCCCTCGCACTTCCAAAACGTAACGCCGCCGCGCAATATTTACCGATGGGCTCTAAGGTTCTGGATTGCCTGACACTTCCCTTCTCTCCGGAGGACATGCTCAAGATCCTCGCGTCCTTCGAACCCTATGCCCGCAGCACCGGACGTGCAACATACAACGCCTCAAGCATTCGCTCTTACGCTACGCTATAGCGGAATGAGAATCGGTGACACCGTCCGGCTGAGCGTCAATCGCATCGACGGGAATACCCTTTTCCTCTCCTCCCCTGATACCGCAAGGCGGACGGCTGCCCACTGCACTGCTTCATCATCCTACCGTCAGCGACCGCCCGAGGCCGCAGGACGGCGATCCGCCGAGGCTGCGGCTCCAACCGCAAACACAATCTTGCCATCGATGCGCGTCGTATGCGCATCTGCCCAGGCCTTTGCGACGTCACTCAAAGGGTAGACCTTCCCAATGAACGGTTTGATCTCATCGGCATCCGCCAAGCGCGCTACCGTCTGAAGACTTGCCGTGGAGATTTCCGTGACGAGCATGCTCGCCTTAACTTTATACTTTGCAGATTGCTCCTCCGACGGCGGCTGAGTGATTGCAACCAGCACTCCTCCTGGCTTTATCACACTATAAGAACGCTGCTGGACTTCACCGCCAACGGTATCCAGTACGGCGTCGACGTCTTTCACGCTGCTCTCGAATGGCGCGGCCTGGTAGTCGATGACCCGGTCCGCTCCGTAGCCCTTGACACGGTCAAGACTCGTGGCAGACGCAGTTCCGAATACCCTAATGCCACGGCGGTGCGCGACTTGAACCGCCGCACTACCAACCGAACCGCCCGCGCCTTGGATGAGAATGGTTTGGCCCCCCTGAACGCTTGCGCGGTCAAGCATCTGCAAGGCCGTCTGAGCGACGAGGGCGAGCGAAGCGGCTTCAATATGACTTAGACTCTTCGGCTTCAAAGCAACTTTATCCGCTCCAATGGCGATGAACTCGGCATACGCTCCTCCCGTCACGGAGTAGCCGAAGACCTCATCTCCTGGCTTAAATTCTTCGACACCTTCTCCAACGGAATCCACAACACCGGAGAAGTCTCCACCGGGGATAAACGGGAACTGCAGCGGAAACCTCTGTCGCACGTTACCGGAGGCGCGCTTTGGATCGATTGGATTCAACGATGTAGCCTCGATGCGAACTACAATCTCACCTTTTCCTGCCCGCGGCTTCGGCGCGTCGACGAATTCTAACTGTTCTTCACCACCATACTGCTTAATCTGAATCGCTTTCATGGCTGCTCCTTTCGAGGAACCTCTTTGCAATACGCCCGATTGGATGAATGTGGTCGTGGACACGGTGCATCTGTTCTGACTAGAAATAACAGGCGCTCGTGACGTGGCCCGGGGTTGGCGAAGTGAGAGAGCATTAGCCTATTGGCTCGGCCTTTCTAAGATCATATGCCGCTTTTCTCAACATAGAATTCGAGAATCGGGCGCCCATCGGAATTCCGTGCAGCTCTTGTCGTTGCAATCTATTCAATCATAGAAATATCATTCCAACAGTCCAAACGCCCTCGGAATCCCATTACTTAAGATGCTACCCCCCATTCGGTATGTAGAAATTCTTCCGCCGCGATACCGGACAAGTTCGTCGTGAGGTCGGCCGGGCAAGAATCCTTTCAGGCGCGGGGCCACCGTGACGCGCACCGGGACAGTCCGAACGGACGCGACCGCGGGGCGTCCCTGCGGAGGTCTGCCCGCTCGGACTCCTTGCCTGTCTTCGATGGGTTTTTCTGGGCAGGTGAGACCCGCCGGTTTGTTTACGGAGCGAAAATCGCCGTCGGCGAGGCGAGATTCCGGCCCTCTAGATACACCTAGCTGTGTTACCTTCCCCGCCCAAGGGCAACGAGTCAGCGGGCCAGGGGTGAATTATGGCTCGCCGACGTTATCAGAGAGGAAGTATCCGCCGTAGGGGAAACCGATGGACGCTCCGCTGGCGGGAAGACGTGGTACATCAGGCACGCGGACGCGAACACTACGTCGCGGTATTATGTTCACGTGATCGGCTCGGAGCAGCGGCACGCAGCGGAGAGACTAGCACTGATCTTGTGTCCAGATGTGGCCAAGTCTGAAAGGAAGTCCCTGCACGTCAACTAGTTGTTTGGTAGGGGCGGTGGGGATCGAAAACAACAGCTGAAGGGATTTCAAGGACTTAGGAAGAATGCAACAGAACACTAAGTCATTGAAAAGGAACGATGGGGCACGCGACGGAATTCCTATTGCTCCCTCGAAGCTCCCTCGTTCGTCGCGAACGTTAATTCCCTTTCGTCAGGTTTCGACCGCTATCGTCGAATTCGAACTCGGCTTTCGGCCCAAATTTCGCGGCACGGATGGCAAGCCGAGCCTTCTTCGAAGATCGCTCGTGGACGCCTGATCGCGGTCAGGATGCCAAAGGCGAGAAGTTCCGCCCTTCGGAGGTGCGTGACAAGGTAATGACAGCGGTGCGCCCATCGTGCTCACCACGTATCACGATGTCTACCGGCGTAATCCCGAGGAAACTGAATTAATAGATATGGTGTCTTGGGAACTAGCTGAGGAAGACTCCCGCGCAACCGCCAAACAGTTTCCGGGCGAGCGCGTCCGGGCCCATCGGCTCGAATCTCGAACAGAGATCGGAGAGATTATGGGAAACCAGGCTGAAAACACGCGACGCGAACGAAAGAAGCCTTTTCTCTCGATTGTCGCGGTGATCGTCCTTGCCGCGATGCTCCTTACTTTCACGGCCCCGCTAAGGGTTCAGTCGCAGTCAGTGAACGTGCAGGGACAGAGATTCGATGTCGCGTCCATTAAGCAGAACAAACCGACGGAGTCAAGGACGCAATTTAGCATTACTCGAATGGAAGCGGGCGGTCGCTTCGTCGCAATCGCCACCCAGTTGCGAACGCTGATCGCAGCCGCATATCAACTCAAACCTGACCAGGCGCGATTAATATCTGGGATGCCGGACTGGGCCAATTCAGAGGGATTTGATATCGAGGCAAAAGCGGAAGGCAATCCCACGAGAGAGCAGACGAGCCTGATGCTACAATGGCTGCTTGCGGATCGGTTCAAACTGGTTATGCACCGTGAGACGCGGCAAGTACCTATATATGCACTCGTGTCCTTAAGAGCCGGAAGAACGGGTCCACAGCTCCACCCGCATTCGGACGCCACTGAGTGCCTCAAGATTGACCCTTCGCGACCAGTTCCGACCTTTGATTTCGGTGTGATACCACCTCCGCCGCCTCCCTGTGGCAGATTTATATCCGGAACGCACCGACTCGCCGGCAACAATGTGACGATGGAAATGCTTGCAACAAATTTGGGTGCGATTTCCTCTGTGGGTCACCCCGTAGTGAACCGGATTGAGCTTAGCGGAAATTTTGATCTGAGTTTAGACTATTCGTCGCAGGTGGGACAATCGGGCTCGCAACTCGGCCCCGACGCAAGTGCCTCCGATCCATCGGCGCCATCAGCTCATCAGAAGGCACTCGTCGAGCGGGATCAGGCGAAGCTGCTCAAGCTTGTCTACGCTACCGAGGAAGCACTCTTCTTGCGATGGCAGGAACTCCACCTAAGCCATGAGCATGAGCAAGAACTGCACAAGATGGCCTTGGTCTGTGAAGATTTACTGCGTATCAAGACTGACGAACTGGGGTGGCCGTTATGGGAGGCCGCCAATAAGGGCGTCCTCAGAGTGGGCCCGAAGACTGAGGGTATGCGCGAGTGATAATGGCGCCAGACCCTAAAGGTCGCTTGGATCGTAAGCAACTTTGTGACACGGGAATCGGTTCGACAGTTCGACTCGAGTGGTTCAGTGTCTTTTAGTTCAAACGCTTTTAAGGAGAAAACGATGAAGCCAAGCACAAAGGACGAGATTGCAGGCAAGATCCATGAAGTGAAAGGCACTATCAAGGAAAAAGCCGGCAAATTGACAAACGATCCCGACTTGGAAGGCGAAGGCATTGGCGAAAAGATCGCCGGGAAAATCCAAAAGAAAATCGGCCAGGTGGAAAAAGTCATCGAAAAACCGTGAACGATGAGTGTTCTGAGTAAGCCAACGTGTGCTGAATGAGACATAAATGTAACCGCCCTAGATGCATAGTCATGTCAACCGCGATTCCGAAGCGGACATTCTTGAAGATTGGGAGACTACGACATGCACCGTGCGCATCGTTATATCACTACGCTATTCCTAGCTGCTGCTATTGCGGGACCGTTGCCAATGATGGCGGCCCCAGCTCCTCAGGACGCCAGCGTTCAAGTTCGGGTCTATGACAGGGACCACAAGGATTATCACAACTGGGACGACCGTGAAGACCGAGCATACCGAGGATATCTCACGGAACACCACCAAACTTATCGTGAGTACAACAATCAGAACCACAAAACGCAAAGTCAGTACTGGAAGTGGCGCCACGAACACCCCGATCACGATTAACGACGGCGGTCACCGAAAAACGAAGAGTGCGTCTCAGCCCGTAACGCTGCGGGTGGGACGCCGGAGTGATTGGCAATCGTCCATTAGCCATGGGGGAGCTATTCCTGGCCCTGTCTATCACCGGTTGCAGCACGACCATAGTGGAACGCCCAAACCACGCGGACCATGCAGATCACAGAAATGACAGTCGCTGGCATTCTTGGTTTCATAGGGACTCACCCGACGGAAACCCTGGGCAGCCCCAACATAACTAGCAACCGGCCACCGGGGTTTTTATGCGCTATGGGTTCCTCGTTCTTGCTCTTATTTTCGTGCTCGTATGGGCGGTGTTCTTCATCGCTTTTCACGTCGCAGGATTCCTGATCCACATTTTCCTCGTCCTCGCCGTCATTTTTTCCTGGTGCATCTCGTACAATCACGCCGCGCGGCCTGGCGACTCCCTGACCCGTCTCCACTTCCATAATGTCTTCCACACCGCCACCAGCTGTTGCATCAAGCGCGGCGCCGGCAGCATTCCCGGTCGCAGCTTACATTTCTCAAGTAGCGTCCGATATTCCTGCTCAATATGTGAGGGCGCCAGATGCGCTAGGCCATGGCGGAATCGTTTTAGCTCTTCCTCTGTGAGAACGTCGTCCTGCTTCGGGAACTCCGGCCGGCGGGCCATCTCTACACGTCGATTTTCATTCCCGAGGGATATTTACCGATTGAATCATCAACCTTCTTCGTGAAGAGCCGGACCTCGGCGTGAAGTACCGCGATCTGTTCTTGCAGACGACACCGCAGGCAGCCAGCTTTGTGTAGCAGCCGCCCGTCTTTCAGGACGGTCTCGTGCGGCATCTGCCCGAGTGTCTCGAAAAGATCGCGGAACATGACCTGGCAATAGTAGGCGAAGAGAAAGCGAAAGACAATATCCCATTCAACGCCCGGAGCGCGGCCGATCGCTGATCGTCGGATATCGAACTGACGAACTAGCGCACAAGGCCCTACAGTCGGGCGGCTAAAAGGGCGGTGCCTCTGTCCGGGGCGTGGTGCTTGGCTCGGTGCCGCCCTTTCTTGGGCACCGGGGTTAATGGGGGACGATGATTGGCAAGAACAAGGAACGATGGGAAGAATTGTGCTCGCAAGCCGTCACTGAACAAGATCCAGAAAAGTTGCTCGGGCTTATCACCGAGATAAACAAACTACGGGAGGCCAAGCGATTGCGCTTGGCCGGCGAGGTAGCGGGGACCTAGTCCGAGTAGCGAAGCGAAGGAAAGGAAGCGACGGCACTAGTGGAGCCGCCGCCTCCGCGCGTCCGATTGCGGCTTTTACTTAGGAACCCGTGATGTCCGTAACGTGAATCGTGTTGGTAGTTTTATCGAGAGTGCCGGTGACCTTCACCTTGTCACCTGCAAACTGCAAGGGCTTGTCCTGGTCATCCAGTTCATACACCTTCTTAGAAGTGGCGTCGTATAGAACAAACTTCGCGCCGCCCTTCACGCAACCAAGAGTGCAGCCCTTGGCGTCCTTTATATTCGCATGCGCCTTCATCATCCCGTCGTGAGAGCCCGCCTTGGCGCAAGCACTATCCATTATCTCGCCGGTGTAAGTCCTGTCAGCCGCCGCCGAAAAGCCTACGGCGACGAAGGCCATTACGAAGATTGTCAGCCATGTCCTTTTCATTGTGATCTCCTCTCCGTTTGGATCTTACGGAGTCTTCTTTCTTAGGCGTCATCTTCTCCTTCTCCGCCCCGCCCTTCGGCATTTTGGCGGGCCCATCCGTGGATAGATATACAGGAAAGTGGGTATGACAACGCGGCGCCGCCAAGTCTGCTTCGATAAGCACGAACAGGAAACGAAGGCAAAGAAGCGACGGCGCTATAAAGCGCATCCCTCGGAACCGTTTGAAAATGTTGACGGTGTAGGTAAGGTGCGCTACCGTACACTTCCTGGTGACCGTATTCCATTACAACACCTCTCTCAGCCAGGGGTTAGAGAATGGAACAGAAGAAGGAAATCGCAGATATTTTGCGGCGCGTACGGGAACTGTGGATCGTCCAGTCCCGCTTGAACGAGCGTTCCCCCCAACAGGATGCCGTGCTTTGGGAAATCCGTGCCCTGTCGGACGAATATCAGACACTCATCGAAAGGGATAAGAAAAAGCCGAAGTAAACGGACACACCTCAGACTGCAGGTCTCCCCACCTTGTGGAACTTAACCTCGGTCAGCCAAAAGTCATTAAGGCTTTTAATCAGCCTTTCGAACTGCTCCCATTCTTGGGGCTTGACCAGATAGCAGTTCGCCCTGAGCCCATAGCATTCAGCAATGTGCATTTCCGACGGAGAAGAAGTCAGGACAATGATTGGAATCGTATGCAACCAAGGGTCTGCTTTGAGTTGAGTCAAAACTTCGATTCCGCCCATTCGGGGCATGTGCAAATCCAGCAGGATGATGTTCGGGCGAGGTGCATCCAGATACTGTCCTTGGTATCTGAGGAACGCCATCGCTTCGATGCCATCACCAACAACATGAAGACGCGCAGTCTTGTTAACGTGAGCCAAGGCTTCTCGCAGTAGCCGGACGTCACCTTCATTGTCTTCAACTAACAAAATATCCATGGTCTCCTTCCTTTCTTCGAGGACCCGATTGAGCGACTAGCCGGAAGGCCTGACCTCATTGTGGGGCGTCGGACTAGTGGGGCTCAGGGTACACAAACGGGAAGTGGGTGATCTAGTTAGCCGAATCTCTGACTGCCAGTTTTTGTAATGCTCACGGTCTCTAGCGATATAGAACCCTCCGATTGATCCCGACCTTTTCGCTTCGCACGGTAGAGGGCTTCGTCGGCAAGCTGAAGCAGTTCCTTTGAACTGAGCGGTCTGACAATACTGCTTGCAGCGACGCCAAAACTCGCCGTGACATGGACGTCGCCAGAGTCCGTCGCAAACGGTTGAGAACAGATGGCTATCCGGACCCGCTCGGCCAATGCCAGCGTTATTGACTCATCAGCGGAAGCTACAACAATCAGGAATTCCTCGCCGCCGTACCGGCCGACGGTATCGTACGGTCGAGCACAACCGGTCATTCGCCGTGCTGCTTCCTTTAGGACGGTGTCTCCACACATATGTCCGTATGTATCATTGATGCTCTTGAAGTGATCGAGATCAACCAGTATGACTCCAAACGAACTCTTGTCGCGCACTTGGCGCGCTTCTTCGCGACTAATCGCGTCGAGCGCAACACCACGGCTACAAACCCTGGTTAGGTTGTCGTGCGTGGCTCGGAAACGGAGTTCGTCCTCCAAATTGAGAATGCGCTCCCCCACATGCAGGCGTGCTCGCAGTTCTCGGGAATCGAAGGGCTTCGTCAAGTAATCATCGGCGCCGAATGCAAAACCCTGGAGAAGATCCTTTTTGTGAGTGCGGGCAGTTAGCAATAACATGTAGATGTAGGGTTTCTCTGGGTGCGCTCGAATCTTCTGGCATATTTGAATTCCCTCTATGCCGGGCATCATCCAATCGAGCACGGCCAGACGCGGTGTATCATCAGATTCGAGAATTTGCAAAGCCTGCGTCCCATTTGTGACAACCGTCACATCGTAGTCCCATTTGACGAGGAAACTCTTGAGGACATGGAGAGAAACGGCGTCATCCTCTGCGATGAGGATCTTCTCTCTTAGTTTTTCTTCGTTAGTCATTCATGCCCCATTCCACTGGGTACGACGATTCGCGCGATCCGAGAGGAACTCTCATTGCGTTTGGATAGATTCCAGTTCAGCAAATGCCCTTTCGAGTTCCTCTTGCAGGAGTCTGAATTCTACGCTCGTGCTTTCCACGCTCCCCGTGCCCGCCAACCGCTCGATCTCTGCGGCCGCATGGGAAACTGCAAGAGCGCCTAGATTGGCCGATGAGCCTTTCAGTGTGTGCGCGCAACCTTCCAGGCTCTTTGCGTCGTGCATCACGATGGCGCGACGCATCCTCTCGACCATCTTCGGACAATCGCCCCTGAATACATTCGCTAATTCCTGGAATAAAGTGCGATCCCCTTCAAGCCGTTCAAGAGTCGCGTCCAAGTCGATGGCATCGGTGGTGAACTTTTGCAAAGGCATGTCGAGGGGAACCGGAGGACCGGCCTTGCGGCTTCCAATATCATCTAGCACCGCCAGCAGTTTCTGGGTGTGAATCGGCTTCGTTAGGTATGCGTCCATTCCAACCGCAAGGCACCGCTCTTCGTCGCCCTTCATCGCATGGGCAGTCATTGCGACGATAGGGATGTGCCCGCCGGTTGACAGTTCCTTTTCCCGAATGGCTTGAGTGGCCTCCCACCCATTCATCTCAGGCATTTGCACATCCATCAACACGAGGTCATACGATTCCTCCTCCAGCTTATCTAATGCTTTCCTTCCGTTCGCAGCGACACCGACGGTGTGGCCGTACTTTTCCAGCAGTCTGAGTGCGACCAATTGATTCACGGCGTTGTCCTCGACGAGAAGAATGCGGAGACGATTTCGACTCTCTCGCAATGTATGACGAGTAACCAGATCAAGCGATATCTTGTTTTCCGAACGCGTCCCAAGAGCGATCAAGATGCCGTCCAACAGTTCTCCCTGACGAACGGGTTTTGTAAGATACGCTGCGACGCCCAGTTCGCGACAGCGAATCGCATCTCCTCGTTGTCCAGCCGAACTGAGCATCATCACGGTGGCTATTGTCCAATCCGGGTTTCGCTTGATGATCTCAGCCAATGCGAAGCCGTCCATGTCGGGCATCTGAGCATCCAGTAGAATGAGAGGGAACGTTCTCCCTATACCTTTCCCCTCCCGCAAGGCAACAATCGCTTTTGCACCACTATCCACTGCCGTAGGCGTCATGTGCCAGTTCCGGAGCATCCTTAGCAAGATTTGGCGATTGGTCGCGTTGTCGTCGACAATGAGAACCCGCATATCGCGCAAGGTCTTTGGGTCTCTCGGTACGGTGGTCTTTGTTGGTGACTTCTGTAATCCAAAGCGAACAATAAAATGGAAACGGCTGCCCACTCCGGTCTCACTTTCGACCCAAATCCTTCCACCCATCAGTTCGAGAAGCCTGGACGAGATCGACAGGCCAAGCCCGGTGCCTCCGTGCTTGCGCGTCATTGATCCATCAGCCTGGTTGAAAGCCGCAAAGATCGAGGTTTGTTTCTCGAAGGGAATGCCGATTCCCGTGTCAGCGATAGTAAAATGGAGATGGACTTCATCTTGTGTTCTCGACTCCGTCTCCACGTGCAGAACCACTTCACCCTGCTCGGTAAATTTGATGGCGTTTCCGATCAAGTTGACGATGATTTGTCTCAAACGTCCGGGATCGCCCACGAGCGCGTCCGGGACCTCTGGATTAATTTCGAAAGCGAGTTCGAGATCCTTCTGATGAGCGCGAAGACTCAGCGTTTTCATTGTGTCCCCGAGGCTGTCTCCTAGATTGAAATCGATCAGGTCGATTTCAAGTTTCCCCGCCTCGATTTTGGAATAATCGAGGATATCGTTAATCAAGGACAGCAGGGAGTCAGCGGATACTTTGGCCAAATTCAGATAATTGCGCTGTTCACCGTCTAACTCTGTATCAAGAACAAGCTCCGTCATGCCCATGATTCCATTCATCGGAGTGCGTATCTCATGGCTCATATTGGCCAAGAACTCACTCTTGGCTCGACTGGCTGCTTCCGCTGCTTCTTTCGCCAACTGCATCTCTGCCTCGGCGCGTTTTCGGATGGAAATATCCTGATAGATAGCTAGCGAACCGGAGATCTTCCCTTTGACCATCAAACCCACTGAGTGAACCTCAACATCAACATAACTCCGGTCCTTCCGCTGTCTGCGTGTCACTAGATGAAGCGGCGCTTGTTCGGAAGGCAGGTTCGCAACACTTAGAGCTTCTGAGAGATCTCCCTCGGTAAATAACGCAGTGACGCCTTTCCCGGCGACTTCCTGCCGCGAATATTGGAAAAGTGTCTCAAATGCTGGGTTACACAGCTGAACCTTATGGTCAGAATCCATTACCATAATGGCGAGTGGGCTGTTCTCAATTAAGGCATTAAGATATGCAGTCCGCTCCTCGACTCTCCTTTCGAGACCGTCATGCGCTTCCTGCAAGGCGACGTCGCGCTGCTGAATTCGATCAAGCATTTTGTTGAATTGATCGAAGAGGAGACCGATCTCGTCATTGCCTTTCTTGATTGCGCGGACTGAATAGCTTTCCTGGGCGGAAACTGAAGACGCTGTTTCTGCCAGTTCTTTGATCGGAACTGAAATTACGCGCTGTAACCTAGAAGACAACACGAAAGCGACTGCCAACGAGCCGAGCGATACAAGGAATGCGATCTCCAAAAAACGGGTTGTCTGCTCACCGAGATCGGTTAGATTGGCCTCGATGAAGATCGTCCCGATGGATTCGCCGTTCAACATGATCGGCTGGATCAAAACCATATTGTGCCCGACGATTCTGGCTGCTTGGGTCAGGGCGACAGGGGGAGAGAAGTCGTTTTGCGCTACATCACGGCTGTACTTTGCGAAAACTCCGCCATCCTTGTCGTAAACGCAAGCATGAATCACATCCTGCTGAGCACGCAAAGCAGAGAGAACTTCCCGTGCCGATTTCGCATCGCCAAAACTCAGGGCTGCGGTGCTGTTCGATCCAACCATTCGCGCTGTAGCAGCAAGGTCCTGTGCTTTAGCGTTAAGGAACGTAGAATGGTCATAGAACGTGAACACGGCGGACGCCACAAGCAACGCCACACCAGCGGTACCGACAATAATGACTTGGAGTTTATGTTGGATCGACCAATTCAGGTACGAACGCATCCCACTCTCCCTTTTAATGCCCTCCGTCGTGTACGATCTTGGCCAATGCAAGCAGCTTCGCGCTGAACTTCAAACCGGCCCGATCCGCTGCATCAGTATTGATCGTAAATCGCACACGATTGTCTTGATCGAGAGTGAACTCAATCGTTCCTCCAGAGGAGGCGAAGCCAGTTGTATCTCCCACGAGCAACAGGTTCGCACCCCGCAGGCTTTCCACAATTTCGGCCAGGTGCCTGGTTTCAGAAGAACTGACAAAAACCACCTGACACCGCCGAGCCTCGGCTTTGTCTTTCAATCGCCGAATCGCAAAAGGTTGATCTCCAATCATTTTTCCCCGCAGGCCCTCATCCAGTGCGCGTCCGAAAGGATCTTCTCCGAGAACACAAATCGTAAACGGAGACTGGGGACTCGAGAAACTGCCCCTGGGCCAATCAATAAACTTCGCGAAGTTGAATAGGAAAGCAGCCTTAAGCTCGTATTCACCGGGAGCATTAGCTTGCGCTACCAACACGGGCGACAGGCTAAACACGCTGATCGTTACCAGGACTGCCACGATGATTCGCTCGCGTGCGCGTCCGTCTCTTTGCGTCGGGGTACTCGCGCGCAGTCTCCACAAACCTTGTCGCATTCCGAATGATGGCCCCACTGATTCATGCTCCGCCGTCAAAAAGTGCGCGCTAATCGCGCCTTAGCCCAACACCGCCTGTTAGCAGTTTGTCAGTTTGCTGAAACCTGTCTTACTCAATCTAATCGAGTAGCTGCGGCCATTTGCGATTTACGGGAGCATAGAGCTTCAAAACCTTCCGGTAATTTTGATTCGGAAGTTTCTTCCGTCCTGTTGGATCGCGTCCTCGGGGTCTTCCGGGCGGCCTGGGTCGAAATATTTCTTGTTGAAGATGTTGTAGACGCTGCCTGACACATCCAGGTGCTTTCCGAGCGTGTGGCCCAGCAAGGTGACATTGAAAACGGAAAACCCGCTGATGGTGTTGGCCGCCAAAGTCTGGACCGGGCTAGTGTATTGCGCGTCGACGCTCGCGAACAGCCATTGCCGGACGACCGGAGCGCTGACGTTTAATTTGCCAAGCTGGCGCGGCGAGTTAGGGAGAGTTCCTGGCGCCAGCGTTTGCGAGGCGGCTGTGTAACTATAGCTCGCGCGGCCCTGCAGTCCGCCTGCGAAGCGCCCATCCAGCTCGACTTCCACGCCGGTAGCGTTCACCTCGCCCGAGTTTTCGTATATGGAATTACCGTCGGCGGGATTCGTCTCGATCGAGATCAGATTGTTGATCCAGTTGCGATAGACGCTGCCCGCGACGGTGAGGTGTTGTCCCAGCGCCTGCTCGAGCACGCCCTCCACGCTCCGAATCGTTTCGGGCTTGAGCCCGAGATTGTCGTCGTAGAGGCCAAAGTCTGGTGTGAGTTCAAAGGGTTCGGGGGCACGAAAAGCGGTGCCGTAGAGCAGCTTTAGAGTGGTCGTGCGGAAGGGATGGTAGATCAACCCGAGGCGCGGATTGGTAGTGCCGCCAAAATCGGAGTAGTGATCGTAACGCAGCCCTGCGCTCAGCGTAAGGCTGTGAGCAATGGCAAACTCATCCTGCGCGTACACAGCCCAGATCACAGAGCTCGAGGGATCGGGTACAAAGACGTTGCCGATCGCAGTGTAATCGCCCTGATTTTGCTGCAGGTTATTCGTGATCTGCGTGCCGAACGTGACTTGGTGCTTCTTGAAGAGTGTGCGGTTCAACTTTACTTCAGTGTTCCACCACGCGCCGGCGAACGAATATGTGTCTACCGTGGTCGATCCGTCGGGAAGGCCGGTTGAATAGGCGACGGGCGCCCGCAGACTGGCTCGGTCGTAGGAAGTCCGAGCGGTCAAATTCCAACTTTCACCGAACGAATGTTGATAGCTGAGGTCGAAGTACTGATGGTGGTCGAAGTTTTGCGTGCGAGGATCGTTAAACAGCGCGCCGTAGTACGCGGTCGGGACACCCTTATCTCGCCCGCTGTATAAACCCTGGAATGTGAATCCATGAAAGCTGATCGTCGCCAGAATGTGTTGGAAGCTTTCGTAATCGGTGTTTCGAGTGATCCCATAGTTGGTGGCCGGGCTATCGAACTGCGGGAAGAAGAGCGTTTCTCCCCGACTATTATAAAAGGTTCCGGAGAGCATCACGTCCATGCCCCGGTATTGGCCGCCATAGCTGGCGCGGCCGTCGTAGGTGCCAAAGCTTGCCGGCGCGACTGAAAGCTCGAAGCCTTTCAGCTGCGGTGCTTTTCGGGTGATTACGTTGATGACGGCGAGAAATGCGTCGGCGCCGTAGAGCGAAGAACTCGGGCCGCGAATGATTTCGACACGGTCGATCAGATCCACATCGACCAGAAACTCGGTGCCAAGATAAGGTTCGCCGAAAACATTGTCGTTGATCTGGTGGCCGTCTATTAGAACTAGAATGCGATTGTTGGAATCTCCCAGACGCCCGAAGCCGCGCACCCCCACGAAGCTGTAGTCGCGGTCGTAGGTGACGTAAAAGCCGCGTACGCTTTCTAAAATGTCGGCGAGCGATCGGTAGCCATATTTCTGAATCTCGTCTGCGGTAATTACAGTGACGGAAGAGGGCGCATCGCTCGTGCTCTGCTCGTGCTTCGACGCAGCGTAGACCTGTATGTCCATCAAATCTTCGAGGCTCTTCGTCGTAAGGTCGACGTTCGACTGCTGGGCTGACACGGCACACGACAAAATTGAGAGAACGGAAACGATCGTGAAGAGGTACCCCCAAAATGCGGCGCGGCGCACACCGTACCTCAGCGTGTCTCTGGCCGCACCCGCGCCGCAGGCGCGAAATCGCACGAAAAGGAAAAGCGGTGCGCCGAACCAGGCAGAAGATATCCGCGGTACATTTCCTGGTCTGGTGAAGATCACGTTGTCGAACCTTTCAACTCTGGGAGACGTCTAGGAAGGGACCTTGAAAGGATACTTTGCGTTCGTAAGGGTGTCTGCGAATGTGCAATTCAGGACAGTATCTAATTATGTGTCTTAGTGGATAAGGGCTTGCTGCTCGCTGATCCATATTGCTTCGGGAATGGGAAAAAGAAACAAGCCATCCGCCGAAGGCTGGTTCTGCCCGTGTGCAACCTGAGTCCTCGTTGGTCGGATTCTCGGACATGTACTGGGCTAGTACTGCACGTAGACGGTAACGGCGTTCAGGCGTTATAGTCACCGAAAACTTGGAGCGGACTACCTGCTAGCCGAGCCAATCAGAATTACAATGGCGCCAGCAAGCGGCCGACAAGGAGTCGTAGTCTGCGGGATTTGGTTGGAAGCAGCAGCCAGGGGGACATGGCGGCGGATGCCAAAGCTACCGCAGTATTGGCTTTCGTGGTGACCCTGCCAGGAAAGACGCTCATCAGAGGAGCGATTTGAACCGTCCAGCCGTAGAGAACCAAACACGCCAGCGCAAAAACGACGATGGCTGACGCCTGGCAGTACATCCTCAGCGACTTGAACAGATGGACATTGAGGTCAGACATCGAGCCTCACGACCCTTAAAGCAAATGACATCGGGGTTTCCATGCCTAAACGCATTTCCGCTAGCCGATTTGGCCCGGCGACGATCGAACCAAAGATCGCAGGAAGTCAATTCGCTATGTTGTCTCGTATTGGACACATCGGTGACAATTGTCGAAAAAGAAAACTGGCTGCGAACTCGTGATTGCCGGCGCGGTCGGATACTCCTAACTCCCGGAGTAGTCGGATAACCGAACATGTACTGGGCTTGTGCTCTTACCCGAGGGGACCCGCCGGCCGTGAGCAAAAACCTCTTCTCGCTCCCGCGTCTAACTCTTCAAGATTGAACGCCCCATTCTGAAGAATTCCATGGACTAAAAATCATCTGTTTTTGGCCAAGCGGAGCGGGGCGAGATCAGGCCATGAATTGACGGCATCCGCAGCTATTTCCCAGTGTGCCTTCGCATGGCGTAGGCGTGATTCTGTCGGCACCGAAGTGCCACTTATAGAGGTGCCCGCAAGAAGCGCAACGACTATTTGGGTCTAGTTCTTCGGGGCCGTTGTATCCGTGATGAGGATCGAACCGGTTATCCACGTGGCCATGGAAACCCGCTCGGCCGTGGAACCATGGTCCTGCACCGATAAATATGCCGCCAACAAACCAATCGGGCCCATAGTAACCGTACGGAGCACAGTCATACGGGGCATAGTCGAAGTAACCGTAAGGACAGACGGGAGCCGGTCCGACGTTTATGCCGACGCTAACCTGGGCCCCGAGACTAGGAGCGGTTAATGTGAAGCAGATTCCGAAAACAAAAGCGGATAGGGCGAGATATTTAAACTTATTCATAAACCATCCTCCTTTACGGCACCTAACAGTTAGCTGGCGTAAGGCCGCAAGATCCAATGTACCGGCCTAGTACTTCGCCCGGATGCTCAGTTCCGCTAGGGACTGGGCTCGATTCCAATCACGTCGTTCACTGCCCCTTGAAATCGCTGCTTGCATCCCAAATATTTCTCGGTCGTCTGTACCGAAACATGGCCCAACAAGAACTGGATTTGCTCCAATTCGCCACCGGCGCTATGACAGAGCCGAGCGCAAGATCGTCGCAAATCATGAGGGGCGAGCTTCGCAATCCCCAATTCTCCTGCACATTGCTTTACAACATGCCAGACTACCTTTTCTGTCATTACCGTACCCCAGGCCATCCCTGTTCGACAGACCCGACGGAAGACTCTCCCCTCCGTCACGCGAGCCGCTCTTAGCCAATCATCGATCGCCTGCTTGACCCAATCAGGAACCGGGATCGTCCGGATATGCCCTCCCTTTCCGACCAGATCAACTATCGCCCAATGTTCCTCTCGTCGCTGGAGGTGATCGAGAGTCAACCCTGTTAGTTCGCTTCTTCGCAGTCCACAACCCAGCAGTACAGCCAACATGGCTCGATCCCTCTTGCCCTTCAGAGTCCGTACGTCCGGTATCTGCCAGAGAGAGCGTGCTTCGTTCGCTGTCAGCCAGTTTCCGAGACGCATGCCCAATTTCTTCACCCCTTGACCCTGCGGATATCAGCGGCCAGTTCGGGACTCAACAAACCTGTGTCCGCCGCCTCGTAAGCTAATCTGCGCACAGCGGCAAGCCTGACGTTTACTGTGCCAGGAGCCAATTGGCGATCTTCCAGATGGATCCTGTAGCGCGTGACGACAGTCTTGTTGAAGGACAGCCGGGGTTCGGAGCAATACCAGAGAACAAATTCATCGATTGCATGTCGATAGCTACGTTGTGACTCCGGGGATCGCAGGCTTGTGAGAACAGCAGTCTTAGCTTGTTCCAGATCCGGCAGACCCAGCTTCGTTTTCGTGCGAGCGGCTCTCCGCCCTTTGGGTTTCCTCATGGTAGCCGCCTCCGAACGGCTATCGGGAGGATGAACTGGCCCACTAGTTTTGACGGGAAAAGGTGCTACCCAACGATGTCAAAGGGCGACAGGCATTGGAGGCGGGTACTAGCCCAGTATTTGTCCGCGAATCCGACGACTCAGGAGTTGGGGCGAAGCGGAGCGGAAGGACGTGGCCATGCAAGTTTCACTTTTAATTCCTCAAAAGCGTTGAACGCGATCTGACAAATGGCAACATTTTCAATCACCCCTATTAGTCGGGATGTGAATTGTGGTTGTTCTAGGTGAGGAAACGATCTGCAAACGTCCGGTCTATTTTCGTAAATGGAACACAGCTTTCCGTTAAGCATCGGGCACGGTGGATTCACCTTGCCTTCTGACATAGCTTGTTTCTGGAATGCCTCTATCGACTGGCCAAGCGTTTTTGCAATAGTGTGAAGCTCACTTTTCTTGAATTCGACCTGCAACGATCGGCAGCAATTTGCGCACTGCGTACAATCGATGAGGGCGAAGTATTTCTGGCTCAGGGTCTTGACGAGACCATCGATGCCATGTGGAGCGTACTGTTTCAGCCACGATCGGAATTCACAGTTTTCGTCGTCGTGCTCTTGTGAAAGCTGTTGGATTCTTGACAGATCGATCTCAGGTGTTGGAACCGAGACGTATTTCGGTAGTTTCATCCCGACCTCGTGTCGTCGGCCTACCCGGCCTGTCTCAAGCGATAATATCCCGGACTGCCTGACGATGAGGAAATTATCGTGAACAAGGAATCAAATGAAAGTCGCGAAACAACCACCGGACATCTGGTACTAGTCCGGTACATGTCCGGTAATCCGACTACTCAGGAGTTAAGCCCGCAGTCTGATATTCGCGTACGAACATTCCAAGACAAGTTTTGCATCCTACTTATATGTATATGCATCTATCTTGGTATGAGCCACCCACCATTGCCGAATCTGCCCTGCATGTGCGGGAGTTTCCGCCGGACGTCCAGGGCTCTCACACAATTCTATGAGCAGGCCCTGCGCCCAATTGGGCTGCGGGCTACGCAACTTACCATCCTCCAAGTGCTTTCCGGTGCCAGTGAGGTATCCCAGGGCCAACTGGGCGAGATGCTGGCAATGGACAGCACGACTTTGACTCGAACGCTAGGAATCCTGCACCGACACGGCTGGATCGCCAAGCGCCGCGGCGAAGACCAGAGAGAACGACGGTTGCGTCTTTCTGGAGCCGGACGAACAAAACTCAATCGCGCAATGGTTGTTTGGGAAGAAGTTCAACGGCAACTGCGCAAGCAACTAGGCGATCAAGCCTGGGAAAGCCTGCTTAGACTCACGAATCAGGTCACAGAGGCAGTTTCAGCGCCGCGGTCCGGAGGTAACCGATGAAAGTTCTCGCGTTATTTGGAATTAGCACATTGATGAGCCTTGTCAGCTCCGGAGTGATCGCACAGCTCTATGCCTGGCCGTGGCTGCGAACGACGACCCGCGACCGAGCGCTCCTTGTGTTGGTGGCACCCCACATGTTTCTCCGTTTCATCGGACTCAGCTTTTTGGTGCCGGGGGTTGTCTCTTCGTCGCTGCCAACAGCGTTCGCCGTCCCCGCCGCATACGGAGATCTTGTTGCGGGCATCCTTGCCGTGGCCGCGACAGTCGCGCTTTCACGACGCAAATCATGGGCAAGCTCACTCGTATGGCTCTTTAACATTTGGGGCACGGCTGACCTTGTATTTGCGTTTGTTCAAGCCCTTCGTGTTCAAATTGATCCTGGCGCGCTGGGAGCCGCATTCTTCATCCCAACAGCGATCGTGCCACCCCTGCTTGTCACCCATGCTCTAATCTTCCGACTTCTCGTTCGGCCGAAGTGAAGCTGGCAGCTCCTCAGCCCTCACCGTCGATGTGGAGTACTGGGCGGGTATTTGTCCGAGAATCCGACTACTCAGGAGTTATAGCCGTCGGAGTAACAGCTAATGCGCTACAGCCCCAATTGAAAAATCCTTAAAACTTGGGCGGGGCCTGCTGCTGGGCTTTGTTGAGCTGCTGCTGCTGTTGGCCAGAGGCCACAGCATCTAGATACTGCTGTTGGGCAATGACATCACGAGTGGCCTCAGAGTTGTCACTGATCTTGACATCAAGTGAGTTCACAACCTGCGCGGATATATTCATACTCACCAACACGTACACGCCCACCCGGCAAGGATTGCGCATCAAATCAGCGACGTCCGCTGCTTTCAGGGGATTGGTGCCCGTAAGGCCGTATTCCGGAGCCGCATTCGTCGGGGTTGGTCCACCAGCGGCACCTGAAGTGACGGTTCCGGCACACTGGACGAGAGCCTTTCCGTTCGGCGGTGTTATCAGCTGCCCCTGTTCGTCGTAGGCCCAGCCGACTGTGCCCTGCGTAGGAACAAAGGGGTTGGGCCCGTACTTTTTGATGAGTGCCGCCATCATGGTGTCCGGAGTGGGCCGCTTGCCCTCCTGAAAGCTGATCGCTCGGTCAATACCAATCACACCTTGTTTGTTCGGAGGCCCGTTGAAAACTATGTTCACAAATTCAGCACATTCGTTGTTGCCGCAGGCGTCTGCTTTGCCGCCGAGCGTTTGGAGCCAGGGGCCGTCCGGGGCATGGCCAAATTTCGCGAAGCCGGGAGTCAGTCCCAGCCCGCGTTGGTGGTTCTCGGGAAATAGCATCCTCATTTTGGCTACAACCTCTTGCGGGGACATCCCAAGATGAATGCCGACAACATCAGGCATCTTGGACGCATCGATTCCGCCTGAAGGCGCTGTGGGAACTTGCACGGGCGTTGCGCCCTTTGCCTGCGCTGCGAGACGCAGACTCCCAAGACTTGCAGCTGCAAAGATCATCCCAACAATTATGACCAACTTCATTCTTCGAATCGCCAGATCGGTCATTTTCGTGTTCTCCCCGTGTTCAAGATCGTAAGTTACGCACTTCGCCTCATTAGTTCACAGGGTCGGCGCGCCCTGTTGCTGGGCTTTCTTGAGTTGCTGCTGTTTTTGTCCGGCGGCTACTCCATCAAGGTATTGCTGGGCCGCGATCATGTCGCGAGTGTCGAGGGCATTTTCGCTCATATACATATCAAGAATATGCACGAGCGCAGGGCCCGTGGGGCTTAGTTGAACGCGGAGATACACGTTTGACCGGCAAGGATCGCGCATCATAGCAGCGATAACGCTCGGTGTGACGGGGTTGGTGGCCACCACGAAGCCCACAGGATTCGGATGGCCGGCGTCTCCGCCCGGAGGTGGACGCAACACGCCGCCTGCGCATCCCGGCTGAAACTGGGGCGAGGCTGGCAGTTGGTGTCCTTGTTCGTTGAAGAACCAGGCCAAACTCTGGACAGGATCAGGAACGCTCTTGGATGTTTCCTGTCCATATTTTTGGCGTAATCCTGCCATGGTCGCGTCCATCGTAGGTTGCTTGCCGGCCTCGAAGACAATGGTCCGCTGAATCGAGATGACCTGCTGCGCGTTCGGCGGAATACTAAACCGTACGAAGACTTGTTCCGAGCAGCCTGTACAACCGTTGGAGAGGCTGCCGGTCATACTCGTGATCCACGGTTTATCGGAGGTATTCATGAATTTACTGGCGGTGGCGGTCAGCGTATGTGTGCCGGGAGGAAATAGGGTCTTCATGATCGCGGAAGCCTGCTCCACGGACATTCCGAGATGGATGCCCTCAATATCGGGTAGCTTCGACGCATCAACGGCCGCGGCAGGCGTCTGCGATGAAACACCCGCGGGAGCAATAGATAAAAAGAAAAGACATATGAGGCTAGAAATACTTAACGGGATCGCTCGGCGCATTGGCGTTCTTCTCCCAGAAAATAGCTTTGAAATGCCGTGATCATACACTAAGCCTATTCTTTTGGTGTGCATGGCGAAGGCGTGTCCGTAAGATCGGCATAGAGCCTGACTAACGCCGTTACGGTCTATATACAGTACCAGCCCACCAGATGGAAGGTTCACGCCCTCCGGAACGGGAGTCAGCCGCGGCTCCGACGAAAGCTCGTAGAAGTGTCACATCTTCGGCGGTGCTTCTGCGGGCGCAGTCCGTGGCTCTTTCGTGGCTGCTGCTTTTCTAGCGATGGCTCTTCCCTTCTTTTTTGCTGCTTTCCGACCAGCCGACTTTAATCTCCGCGTCCAGATGGCCTTCTTGGTCGCCGCGCTTCGTTTTCTGGGCATGGGTATTCCTCTCTGTATGAGCGATATATGGCATCGCCCTTATAGCGCCAATCACACCGAGAATCCAGCCTTCAATCTCGGCTCCACAGATCGCAAGAACGCCTCGACCGGCGGAGGACGACCTGCCCTGCGCGGGCGCAGGCTGGTGGTTTACAGGTCCCAAAGAGCTTGTTGACCACCCTGCCCTGCCCTCTGGCGAGCGGGCAGAGCCAGCCGCGGAGCATGTTTTCCAAAGTGAGCATACCCGGGATATTTGCCTGAAGCAGACAGGTCAAGCCGCCGCATGTTAATTTGTTCCAAGCAGTCGGGATACAAGAGGGTCCAGGATCATGGGCCGAATCAATTGTAGAGAACCGGATGTCTTCAATGATGGCAGGGAAACACGCGGGATCAGGCGCGGCGCAACCAGCAGTCGCTGAGACTACATTTGCTGAGCGGGTGCGTACATTGGTGTATCTGAGCCGAGTTGGCAGTCTCTCGACACTTTCGCTCAAGCAGCTAGGGTTTCCATTTGGCTCGATGATGCCCTACGGATTAGACGACCAGGCGAATCCCATTTTCCTCATTAGCACGATGGCGATGCACACCCACAACATAAAGGCGGACTCGCGGTCAAGCCTCTTAGTGACCCAGCCTGATGCTGTCGGCGATCCGTCGGGAGCACCTAGAGTCACGTTGCTAGGAAATGTTCTGCCGGTACCTGAGGTGGAGGTGGCGGAACCACGGAAACTCTACCTGGCACACCATCCCGACAGCAAATACTGGGTGGACTTTGACGATTTTTCCTTTTACCGGATGGACGTGGTGGACGTTTACTACGTGGGCGGCTTCGGGGTGATGGGCTGGGTCCCTGCCTCGGAATATTACAGCGCTCAACCTGACCCACTGGCTGACTCCGCAATCGGTATCATCCAGCACATGAATACCGACCACGCCGATGCGCTGATCCGACTCACTAAGGCATTTGCTGGAATTGAGGCTCAGGAAGCGGCGATGACTTCGGTTGACCGTCTCGGCTTTCACGTACGTTTGAAAACCCAAGACGGTACGCGTGGAGCCCGCATCGCATTCTCGCGGGAAGTGAGCAACCCGGCAGACGCTAGAAAAGTTCTAATCGATATGACGGCGCAGGCACGGCAAATTTGAGCCATGGATTCGAGTCACGCACCAGTCGGATTCCCGCAAACTTTCGTTCGGCTGCGCAAGCCTGACAGCGGCCCGCTGAACACATCGATCTTGCAAGGTATGTGGGTTGGTCCACAATCGGTGTCAATATCATGACGTGGAACAACGTCGCGCTACCCGCCATAGGCTTGAACTCGCAGTGGAAGTCTGGCCTGAGCTAGATCGCAAACCGTCTAAGCCCCTATTTTTAACCGTGAGAGATATTTCGAGCTTAGGCTTCTATTGTGAAACCGATTCCCACAGCCAGCCGACGGCAACATTTAATTTCTCGATTATTTTTCCTCAAGAAGTCACCGGGGACCAACCCGCATATGTCATCGGCATTGGGAGAATTGTGCGTGTTTGGAAAATAAGCGAGGATCGGGTTGGTTTCGGCGTTCAGATTGAACAAGTCCATAGATGAAGAGTGTGTGAACGAAGTCGCATCTACCGGATACGCCAGAACAACGTCGATGGATTGAAGAAGACTATTTGGCTAAGTCCTGAGTGACGCGGTAACCGGACAAGTGGGGTACTAGCCCAATACGTGTCCGGTAATCCGACTTATCAGGAGTTGGCCCCGCGTCATGATAATGAAACTCTCCGCGGTCATATCTCCGATCTCCGATCGTGAAATACAAGGAAACACCGATAGGGTTTGTCGGATACCCGATATACCCTCGCTAGGTACCGACACCGCTAGAGCCCCAGCCCACGGCCATGTCCCATCGCGAGGCGACTCAATGCCATTGGATATTCTAATCGCGGACGACAGCGACGCCGTTCGTATGGCTGTTCGCAATTATCTAACTGAACGGAATTTCAATGTTTGCGGCGACGCAATCGATGGTGAGGATGCCATCGAGAAAGTAGATATTAAGAGACGGTGTGTCAAAGAGGACTGCATCACTCTGTACTTGGTGCCACCATCAAAGAGTGGGCGAGACGAAAGAGGAAGGGAGAGTTTATGCGAATGAATTCAAGGCAATGCGTGTGGGTTCTGGCATTGGTGCTTGGTGCCGGTATCACCGGAGGTTCAGTACGGGTTGCGGCGTCCCCGTCACCACAAGACCAGGCTCACGACCAAGATTATTCGAAAGACAAGACGTACAAGCAAGGTTTGAGCGATGGCAAAGATGACAGTGCGCATAACCTTGACCACTCCAAGAAGAGGCACTTCAAAAAAGACGACGACCAGAAAGCCTACGAGGCTGGCTACCAGATTGGTCGCCAGGACAATCAACACATCATCGGAACATGGAAGCTCAATGTCGCGGCATCGAAATATAGTCCAGGACCCGCGCCAGCATCCGAGACGCGCGTTTACGAAGAGGAACCGGATGGCGCAACAAAAGTGACTGTACGAACCATCGACACAGAAGGCCATCCCACGGTTATTGAAGTCGCAGAGAATTACGACGGTAAAGATTATCCGGTCACCGGATCCAGTTATGCAGATGCGACATCTCTGAAGAAAATAAATGACTATCGGGCAGAGGCAAACCTTTTACACGCCAAGACAGTTGTTGCGACTATCGTCAGAGAAGTATCCGAGGACGGCAAGAAAATGACGATCACGTTCAAAGGTGCGGACGAAGATCAAGGCCGTCAGGTGAACAATATCGCGATCTACGACAAACAATGAATCGGCGCTGCTTGCCCCCACTTGAGGTGAATCGAAACCATCATGCCAGGAAGATGGTCTGAGCGAGTAACTCCTGAGTAACGCTGCCAGCTCAACTGGTCGACGCAACACCCTCCAATCAGTTGATGAGACGGCGCTTCCGCTAGACAATCTATCTGTTCGGCTGGACGCGATTAGACCTAGACGGGGTAGTGTTCTTTTTGAATTATGTTCGCGGGCGACTTTAGCGGTTGAGACGCTTGTAATTAGACGTTCGAGCTAGTGTTGCGTCGACCCATTGAGACCACCGCGTTACTCACTCAGGACTTACCTGACCCTGGACTCTCCGGTCGAGGACACCTAGGTGGAAACGGATGCCACAACTGAGGAAAGGCGTTTCACGGCGCAGCAATCTCGGGGCCATCGGCCATTGTAAATAAGGAACTTAGGCTCACAACTGGTTGGTTGTTCGAATGCACCCCAATACCAGAAAAATCTGTGTCGTATGTTGTTCTTTCTGGCGGGGTGGGGTTTTGTCAGCTTGCCAATGAGACTCAGGTTAACTAGAGTAGCGACCTATTTTCGGTCAGGCGGTCTCCAGCATTTAATTCATAGCGGTGACAGGGGGGACATGTTCAGCGCGCCTTTCTCATTTCGATTGCCCCGTACTTGTCGCATGTTGGTCATCTGCATTTTTTTCGTTGCTACACCTGGCATAGTCCCAGCTAAGGATGTCCAACCCATACGGATACCCCTCACGTTCGAACAGAATCAGGGTCAGGTCGGCAAAGACGCACTTTTCCTCGGGCGAACGGGTGCCGGATCAGTTCTGCTGACAAAGCAAGGAGCCGTTTTGACTTCACCCCATAGCGATTCACATCGATCGCTACTCCTTCGCTGGCTGCACGGATCGAAGATTTCACCAATGGCGGAATCGCCCACCGGTGGTTTCGCAAACTATTACACCTCGAACAATCCTTCGCGCTGGTTAACTCATATCCCGATGTTCTCTCGCGTGCGTTATTCGGGAATCTATCCCGGCGTTGACGCCGTGTTCTACGGCCGCGCAGACCAGCTGGAATACGACCTCGAAATTTCGCCTGGCGCGAATCCCGCCGACATTGCGTTCAAGTTCGACGGCGCACATGAGATTTCCTCCGCGCCCGGAGGCGACTTGGAAATCATCGACGGCGGGGGCAGGAAGTGGCGTCTGCTGGCTCCCACCGCATATTCGGTACGCGAAGATACGCGGATCCCTGTCGCAGTCGCTTACGACGTTTCAGCCAACAATTCGATCTCATTCCGGGTCGCCCCCTACGATCGCACGACAGCTCTTGTGATCGATCCAGTCGTGGATTACTCCAGCTTTTTGCCGTCAAGCTACATAACCGCGGTGGCCGGCGCTAAGATCGACTCCCAGGGAAACCTAATCATTGCCGGGACGAGCGGGAACCTGGTGGGCGTTGTGAAGCTGAATTCGGTGAGCGGTTCGATCATCTACTCTACTCACGTCGGCGCGGCCATTAACGAGGGACCCAGTACGGCCGAGGCGCTCGCCCTCGACAGTGCCGGCGCCGCCTACATTGCAGGCATCACGGACGCTCCCGATTTCCCCGTCACGTCGTCCAACCTTGGTTCGTGCACCACGTTTTGTAACGCCGGCTTCGTCGTCAAGCTATCGAGCACTGGGTCGCTTTCCTACGGAACCCTGCTGGGATCCGGACAGGAATTGCCGCACGCGATTGCAGCGGACTCGACCGGGAGCGCATATGTTACCGGGCTCGGCGCCGATAGTTTGTTGCAGACGGTGAATGCGTACCAGCCCCAACGCTCCGCAGGCAGCGAGGATGCGTTTTTCGCGAAACTCGATCCCGCCGGCTCGAATTATGTCTTTGCCAGCTATTTTGCCGGTCCGAATCCGTCGCCCAACGAAGAAACGATCGGGTATGGGATTGGTCTCGACACCCAGGGAAACATTCTACTGGCCGGCGACACCAATGGCGATCCGCCTCTTGTGAATGCGCTGCAGTCGGGTGTCGGTGGACTGTTCCTGTCCAAATTCGCGCCCGACGGCAAGACGCTCTTGTTTTCCACTCGTTTCGGCAGCAGCCAAAATCTATCGGAGGCCACGCCGGCTGGAGACGCTCTGGCGGGCATGGCAATTGGCGCTGACAACACGGTCTATCTTGTTGGCTCAACACAATCCCAGGACTTCCCGTACTCCATCAACTCGCCGATTCATCAGGTACTGCCGAATGGCTACGCAAGCGGGATTTTCGACATGTTTGCGGTAGCCTTTGATCCCTCACTGACAAAACTCACTTATTCCAACTACTTGGGCTCCGGAAACGCGTACGCGATGTCCCTGAGTCCCGTAGGCAACCTGTACATCAGTGGCGCGACCAGTGTCACTGCACCCGTGCTGCAAAATCCTGTGGTTTCCGATATTAGCAGCGGTGGGTTTTTCACCGAACTCAATCCTTCGGGCGCGTCGATAATGACATCGGAATTCGGTGGACACTCCTATGTTGATAGCCCCAGCGCAATCGCCGCGGATGCGGCGGGAAATGTTTTTCTTGTCGGGACCGGTGCACCCACGTTTGGCGGTGGTGGCGGAAGTACCAACGGTCACTTTGGCTTTCCGGCTCAGCCTGACCCGCTCGAGCTCCGCACTGGCAGCGGTGGTGATGACGGCCCTCCCGTCTCGGAGATTGGCATTGCGAACGGCCCCCAGATCAGCTTGGATACCACGGCTCCGTTCCTTACGCTGCGCGACGCAGGTTCGGAGGACCTCCACGTCAGCGGTATCACCCTAGGGGCTGGCCTCGCTAAAAAGTGGGGGAACTGCGGTAATACGGTTCCCGCGGGGACTTCCTGCATACTAACGGTATTGAGCGCTGCCAACACCGTTGCATCGGGCACCGTCACGATTACGAGTGACGCCCAGCCATCCTCGCAGACCTTTTCTGTCCCGGTGCCGACCAATGTTGCGGTGGGCCAGCCGATCGGAGATCAACTCTGGTCTTTGGATGTCCCCACTTTTTTTCCACTGCAATTTCAGGGGACTTCTACAGCTACGATACCGCTGACGGTTTGGAACGTTGGCGCGGCCAACGCTACCTTGAATTCCATCGCGGGCACGGGGGTTTATCCGAAACCGATAATTGCGGCACTCAAATGCCTGGCGGCGCCGTTATTGCACCGGGCGACAGTTGCCTGATTGAGGTTTCCATGACTGCGAACGGCCAGACTGGAGATCTCGATATTTTGTATGACTCCACAAAAGGTGACGGTTTTCTCTTCAATGTGATTGGAGGATCTTCGCAGCAACAGCTTCTACTGTCCGCCAGCTCCATTAACTTTGGCACCGAGGAAGTCGGCGGCGCGGCAATTCCTCGCGCAGTGACAGTGACAAACACGGGCGTGTCGACTTCTCCGGCTCCCGTAGTCTCTATTCAGGGAGATGCTGAATTCACTATCACAGGTAACACCTGCACCGGTCAATTGACGTCCCATCAAAGTTGCGTAGTGGCGATCCAATACACTGCTGCGGCGAATGGAACTCCTAGTGCCACGCTCAACGTAGGATCACAGCAGGTCGCACTTAACGGAATCGGAGAGATTGAATCCGCTGTGACAGTTTCTCCGCTCACCCTGAACCTTGGGGTGATATATCCGGGAACGGCAGTCCAGCCTCTTACATTGACGAACACGACCGGTTCCGCCATCGGCATCACGGGAGTTTCATTCTCGCTTCCGGGCTATTCAGAGACCGATAATTGCAACGGCCAGGTTCCTGCCGGTGGCTCGTGCACTTTTCAGGTGAAGACCACGCCGCAACAATTGGGCACGTCCAATGGCACCCTAACGATCAATCTTGCCAATGCCGTCACGCAGGTGGTCAGCATCACGAGCAACGTAACGCTCCCGCTAACCGTCACGCCATCCTCCCTCGATTTCGGCTTTACGACGGCCGTTGGATCAACCAGCAGTCCCCTGGGCGTCGGCCTAGCAAACTCGACTTCGGGAGTGAATCAGCCGTTTAGCGTTAGCGTTGTGGGCGATTTTTTGGTACTCCCAAACGGCTGCTCGACCTTCGTACCGCCCTTCATTAGCTGTGGCTTTGGTGTTGAATTCCAGCCCAAGACTGCCGGTTACCAACAAGGGAGTCTGACGTTCAATCTTCCCGGTATTCCGTTCCCTCTGGTCGTGACGCTGACGGGATCTACGCCGGGTTCCGGCCTTTCATTGCCCGCTGCGCTGGCATTTAACAATCGAGCCTTGGGATCAACTATTCAGCAATCGGTCAGCATATCGAATCCCGGAAGCGCGGCGCTCGGCGTCACGAGTATGACAATCACAGGCCCCAATGCGACCGACTTCCAAATCGTGCCCAACCAGTGCAGCACGGTAGCGGCGGGTATCAGTTGCGCGATTCAGATCAGTTTTACGCCCGGCGGTATCGGGCAGCGCGTTGCGACGCTCACGGTCGCTAGTAACGCGCTCAATGGTTCTCCCACTGTGGCTCTTTCGGGCACGGGCGTATCGGCATTCGTCCTGCAGCCCCAGTCGGGATCGAGTACGACGGCCACAGTGCAAAGTGGAGGCCTCGCCAGCTATTCCATAACAGTTCAAGCCGGGCCTGGATTTACAGGAGTCGCTCAGTTCAACTGTACCGGTGCGCCACAAGACTCCGTCTGCGGCATACAGCCTTCGACGATTGATTTTTCGGCTGTGACTTCCGCCAGCATCGCGGTGAGCGTGCAAACCGGTGTTTCAACCAGCGCGTCACTGGTGCGCGGGCCCGGACTCATGCTCGCGGGACTGCTCTGCGCACCGCTTGCCTTCGGATTTGGTTCGCGGCGAAAATGGAAGGCGGCAACGCTCGGCGCGGTAGTAATCATCGCCCTTCTGGGCGCGAGCTGCGGAGGCGGCGGTGGCGGTGGAACCACAACTCCTCCGCCAGTCACACCCGCGGGGACGTACACAGTCACCGCGACCGGCACAAGCGGCTCGCAGTCGCAGGACATCAACGTGACACTGATAGTGCAATAGAAATAGGTGCGATAACTCCTGTGTAGTCGGATTACCGGACAAGTGGTGACCTAGTACTCTGCTTGGCCAAGGTGGGCACAAATCCTCCCGGAGGCAGCAATGCCTAACCGAGAGCAGGATTGAGAATCAAGCCGTGGTGTTACACCGGGTGTTACACGGCGTGTCACACCCAGTGTAGCACCCTAACACCGGTATGACACCGGGGTACACTACCTACCACATACCGGCTTGATACCAGGATCTACTGGTGCAAATTGGGCCTATCATTTGTGGCGAGCACCCTGACCTGCCTAGGCGTTCCTACGTGCGCGGAGATCCTCGATCAAGCTGCTGGCTTCACGACCGCGGTCCAGCACTTTAAGGAGCTTCAGGCGAAGCCTCCTCAGAACCTCTGGTGTATGCGTCTCACCACACGGACAGAAATCGTCGAAGAAATCAGCTAGCTCTTGCGGTGTCAGTCTCCCCAAACCGCCTGCCAACCCGTAAATCATCAATAGGTTGTGACGTTCGTTGGTCTTGAATCGAACCCCTCTGACGGGTAGTTGGTCGTGCATCCATCGGTTGTATAGGTCCGCCGTCTCGACCACTTGTCGACCGGCATTCTTATCGCCCTGCATCTCCCGCCACTGAAGCTCGGGGACGGTTACATGGTACTTGAGTAACGAAATTATGTTAGGAAGGGCCTCATCTACATTCTCAGTCAGAGCTTCGATTTGGAGTCTCCCCTGCATGAACCTCACGGTGTCAACAAGCTTAGTGTCCCCGAACGTAATCAGTAAATCCAGTATTCCCCCCACCGTGCGGGGCCATTCAGGGTGAACTGCTGGTGGGATCGTTCTCGTGGGAGGAGCACTCTTCTCTTCCCCGATTCGCCCTACCCCAACCGCGCGCCTCTTCCGGTCGAGCCTCGGTGTGACATCCCTCTTGAAGAGCTGGGCTAGCCCAACAAACCACGGATCAAGCTTGTCCAGGAACTGAGAGGGCCCTTGGTGCGGCAGCCGTGGGGGTGGAGACTTCAGACCGCTCTTTCGAGTCGTTGCCATCGACTATCGCCGAAAGTATACACGTCTCTACAGCAAAATCGCAGGAGACGAACAGTGACAAAATCCCTAACTCCCGCAATCGAGCCCTTCCTCGATTGCACGGCTGCCGCAGCTATCCTGGGCGGTATCCATCCCAAAACGGTCGAGCGCTGGGCACGGGAAGGACGCATACCAGCCTACCGCTATTTCAAGCGCTGGAGGTTTCGTGCTTCGGAACTGGAACTTTGGATGCGTTCTCAGGTAAATTCAGTTTGCCATCCGTGCCGCTTAAACCAGGAGAAATCGAATGGAACATAAGCGGCAACGGTTTCAGTTTGGTTGGCTTGACCTTAAAGCAAGGAGGAATGGACCGGAGGTTTGGGTCTTACGCTATCGAGAGACTCTAGCGAACGGCTGCAAGAAGAAGCCAAGCGTCATCATGGGGACCATCAGTGACTATCCCTCTGAATCGCAGGCACGCAAGGCCAGCATGTCCTACCTCCTCTCGATGAATGACCAAAAACCCCCGGGAGTATCTGTCTCGTTTGGAGCAGTCCTGCAACGCTACCTCGCGGAAGAACTGCCGGAGAGACACTCGACCGCGTCTCGGTATCGCTGTTGGCTGAAGAACCATATTGAGCCTAAGTGGCGGGACTTCCCGATGGAAAGTATCAAACCGCTGCTAGTCGAGGATTGGCTTAAGCGGCTCAACTTGGCTCCGAAGAGCAAGGCCCATCTCAAAACTCTGATGCACATCCTGTTCAATGCGGCGATGCGCTGGGAGTTGATTCCCTATCAACACAACCCTATGAGCCTCGTTCGCGTGAAGGATAGTTCGAAACGACTAAGGGAACCGAAGTTCCTGACTGCGCAGGAATTCTGCGCTCTCTTGGAACAGATCCCAGAGCCTTTTCGGACAATGTGCATTGTGGCGATGTGTTTGGGATTGCGTGTCAGCGAAGTCCTCGGTCTCAAGTGGACTGACATCGACTGGGAAGGAACGCGAATTGCAATTCGCCAGGCCTACGTCTACGGCAGGCGGGGCGATGTAAAAACCCGTGCTTCCCAAAAGTGGATGCCTCTTGATCGTTCCCTCGCGGAAAAACTGCGCCAGCACAGGCTCAGATTCGCTTCGCGTCCGAACATCGAGAATTGGGTCTTCGCTAACCCAGAGACAGGCAAGCCGTATTGGCCTGGCCGAGTGCAGGAGAATTGGCTTGTTCCGGCAGCGATTAAAGTCGGGATAGGCAGAATCGGCTGGCATACATTCCGGCATAGCCATTCCACATTGCTTCACGCGCTTGGAGTCGATCTGAAGGTGCAGCAGGAACTTCTTCGTCACGCGGATATTCGCACAACCATGAATATCTACACGCAGGCCGTTCCTAATGCTCTTCGCGAAGCAAACAGCAAAGTGGTTCGTTTAGTGATTCCGGCGCAAGTAGTAGCCTGAAGAACGCGAGGAAAAGGCTCTTAATGCTCCCCTGAGCTCCCTCGAGTTTTTCCAACCACAAGAGAATGAAGGGGATGTTGGTAGGGGCGGTGGGGATCGAACCCACGACCTTCGGCTTAAAAGGCCGCTGCTCTACCACTGAGCTACGCCCCTAACATTAAACACAATCAATAACTTACGAGGATGCCGCAAATTGCACCCGTGGCCGGTGCCAACTGTGGTGTCAACGCGCCTCCCGGTAGCTCAGGGTGGGGGAAACTTACCCACCCTTCCCATCAAGCTGCCACAGCGACGCATGTGCAACATCATGCAGTGATTGCCGCTGCGACACAAGTCCCAGACGCGAAGATATTAACTATTCTGAAATTTCCGCCCGGTCTCGACCAGCAACGTTGTGGCGACTCTGCCCAGTGCAACTAACCTACATCATTGATGAAGTGAACAAGCTGGACATCGCCGATCTACAGACTCCGCCTCAAACCCACTGAAGTCTCGTCAGGCGATGCACAAATCGCGGGCTGGCCTGTATGGCAAGAACGTCTGGCAAACATCGCAAATCCTAGCGAGGTTTGCTCAGCACGACGTGCGTGGTGTTCTGCGTCGGAACGTGTTCGGTGCAACGATAGCCGAGCTTCGGCAAGTCGATGCCGTGGAGAAGCAATTCGCCGGCGCCGAGAAGAACCGGCGAAATCGCGACGTGTATCTCATCGACGAGTCCCCCCTGCACGTATTGCCGGACGGTGGAAACCCCGCCTCCTAGACGCACATCCTGATCCCCGGCAGCCTCGCGAGCACGCTCGAGCGCGGCCTGAATACCGTCGGTGACGAAGTGGAACGTGGTGCCGCCGTTCATGGTGATCGGCGAGCGAGCGTGGTTGGTGAGGACAAACACCGACGTGTGGTAAGGCGGAGTGTCGCCCCACCAGCCCTTCCAGTTGTCGTCGGGCCACGGCCCTCGAATTGGTCCAAACATATTGCGGCCCATGATCCATGCTCCGATGTTCTTAAAGCCGCGTTCCGCGAAATCGTTGTCGACGCCCGTGGCACCGCCGTCTTTTCCGTGCATTTGGTGAAACGCGCGAGTCGCGAACGCCCATTCAAACAGCGCCAGTCCGCCGACGCCGACGGGATTGTTGATGTCCTGGCCGGGCGCGGCGCCGAAGCCGTCCAGCGACATCGAAAAGCTCTTCACGCAAAGTTTGGTCATTGGCTTCCCGGCACGCCAGATTGGCGTGCGATGAAATTATAGATTATCTGCCGCCACCCTGGAACCTGAGCCCAGGGGACTCAGGATTTCCGCGGGGAATTCATGAACATCCGCCGCGCCTTCCAAGATTGGTACTAATACCTACCCTGTCATTTCTGACAATTCCCCGCACCACGTCGTGGTCGTAATTTGGCCTTACGGATAACGACGGAGGGCAACATGCCGGAAAAATCCAAGGGAAACGGAAAGCAGCCGAACATCCTGTTCGTCATGGCCGATGACATCGGCTGGTTCAACGTCAGTTGCTACAACCACGGCGTCATGGGATATCGGACGCCGAACATCGACCGCATCGCCAAAGAAGGCGCGATGTTCACGGATTTCTACGGCCAGCAAAGCTGCACGGCCGGCCGCGCAGCCTTCATCACGGGACAGTCACCCATCCGCACCGGCCTCACCAAAGTCGGCATGCCGGGAGCTACGCTCGGACTCAGCGCCGAGGATCCTTGCGTTGCGCAGTTCATGAAGAATCTCGGTTACGCCACTGGCCAATTCGGGAAGAATCACCTCGGGGACCGCAACGAACACCTGCCGACCGTACACGGTTTCGACGAATTCTTCGGCAACCTCTACCATCTCAATGCCGAAGAAGAGCCAGAGTATCCGAACTATCCGAAGGACCCTGCATTCCGCAAGGCATTCGGCCCGCGGGGAGTGTTGCGGTGCAAGGCCACCGATAAAGACGACACGACCGTTGACGCACAATTCGGCAAGGTTGGTAAACAGACCATCGAGAACACCGGCCCGCTCCCAAAGAAGCGCATGGAGACTGTGGATGAAGAATTCCTGGCCGCCGCGCTTGACTTCATCGATCGGAAGACAAAAGACGGTAGTCCCTGGTTCTGCTATTTCAACCCGACGCGGATGCACATCTTCACGCACCTGAAACCGTCCTCCACTGGCAAGACAGGACTTGGGCTATACCCTGACGGCATGGTCGAGCTTGACGGGTACGTCGGCCAATTGCTCAAGAAGCTTGACGATCTCAAAGTCGCCGACAATACCATCGTGGTCTTCACCACGGACAACGGCGCCGAAGTGATGACATGGCCGGATGGCGGCGCCACGCCGTTCCGCGGTGAGAAAGACACGAACTGGGAAGGTGGCTGGAGGGCCCCGTGCGTCATGCGTTGGCCCGGCGTAATCGAACCCGGTCGCATCATCAACGACATCTGCTCGCTTCAGGACTTCATCCCGACGTTCGCCGCGGCGAATGGGGAGCCCGACCTGGTCGACAAGGTGAAGAAGGGATACAAGATTGGCGACAAAACCTTCAAAGTTCACCTCGACGGCGTCAACCTTATGCCGTTCCTGGCCGGCAAGGTGGACAAATCGCCACGCGAGGGTTTCATCTACTGGAGCGATGACGGCGATTGCATGGCGATCCGTGCGGGGCGTTTCAAGATTGTCTTTGCCGAACAGCGAAGTACCGGTATCGATGTCTGGCGGGAACCGCTATCGGCGATGCGCATTCCAAGTTCTTCGACCTCCGCGCCGATCCTTTCGAACGCGGCGAGGAGAGTCTCAAATATAACGACTGGTTCTTCGAGAACATTCCCCTTCAGTATTCGGTAGTGCCCCTGCTCACGAACTGGCTGGGGAGCTTCAAGGAGTTTCCGCCGCGCGCCAAGTCGGCAAGCTTCACCATTGACCAGGCGGTCGCACAAATGATGCCGAGATCATGACTAGCTGAGCCGAACTCGACCGAGATGCTCGATATCGAGCTCAGCCCGCCAATACCAAAGGAGACGAACGAAGATGCAGCGCATAAACCTACGAAGAGCAATCGTCGCCACATTCGGCTTTATCGCTTTCGCCGCGGTCGCGGCAGCTCAAGACCTCCCGGGCATCAGTTCCTCTCCTACTCCGCAACTACCGGTCATTTCCAGCTTTCATCCGAAACCGCAGCTTACGCCGGCTTATGAAAACAAGAGCGGCAATCCACACCAAGCACTGGGCACCGCCGCCGCTGCACCCGGCAGGAGCTATTCAGGGCCAGTCCAACGCATCACGCTGGAGGAGGCGCAATCGCAAGCCGGCTCTGCGGGCAATCCGCTCGTTCGCCTGGGCCAGCTTCAAGTGGAAGTAGCCAGGCAAACTCGCCTGGGCACGTTGTCCAGTTTCTTCCCGCAGATCGGCTCGACCTTCGAGAACATGCATTTCAACAAGTTCATGGGTCAGGAAATTGCGCTTGCGAACAGGACTCTCGGCTTGCCGTTGGCGGGGAAGGATCAGACCCTTGTTGCCGTTACCGTAACGCAACCAGTCACACCGCTGTACCAACTTTACCAGCTCTACAAGATTAATCGCGCCGACGAAGAGATTGCGAGGGCAAAAGCCGGCATGCCCGCTTCGCAGACGGCCGACGACGTCGAGAAGAACTTCTACGATTTGCTCGTTGCCCAGAGGCTATTGGCCGTTGCTGAAGCAAAGGCGAGAGGTTCCGAGAATAAGTGGCTGGTGGCGAACAATTCGTCGATCCCGGTGGGATCGGTAAGCGATGACGAAGAGTTGATTGGAGTGACCAAAGAGCTGGCAGGTGCAACTTCTAAGGTACAGGAATTAATGGCTTCACTCGACGACCTGCTGGGCTGGCCCGATGATACGCGGCTCGAATTGGTGCCTCCTGATCCCCGCTTTGAAGACATTTCGCTTGGTCAGGCTACCGAGAAAGCGTTGGCGGCGAATCCCGAGGTGATCGAGGCGGAACAGACCGTTGTGAAGGCTCGTGCCGCTGCAAAGATACAGAAATGGAACTACGTTCCCGTGGTCGCGGTTGTCGGCGGATACGCTTACAACAGCAATACGATTCCTCTGCTTCCGAGGGACTTCTCCTTCATTGGGGTCATGGGCACCTACAATATATTCGACTTCGGCAAGCGCGAGCACACCATTAAAGGGGCGGACGCGCAGGCTGAAATGGCCGAGCTTGCCTTGGAGTTAACGAAGGCCAAAGTCGCTGCGGCCGTTAAAAACAGTAGTCTCGAACTGGAGCGCTTGCGACAGCTCAGCGAACTCACCCGCCGCTTGGGTTCACGAATCGAGGTGCAGAAGGCTAGTTACGACGAGAACGGTGCCGACATTGCGGAGGCGAGAAAAGCCAAGGTTGAGGCAGAAATGTTTCAAGCCGATCTCGATTACCGTCAGGCTCTGGCCAAACTGAGAACCTTGACCGGCGAAAAGTAACCCTGCTGCGAGGCGGAACGGCGGAATGAGTGTGAAGAAGTGCTACTTCAAAAACAGCGCTTCGCGTATTTGATCGCGGCCGACAAAGGTCTTCGACGAACGGAACTCTCCAAACAGGTCGAGAATCTCGCGGTTCTGGAAAACATGCGCGTGTACTGCCAGCGTGGGCGCCGAAAGTTGCTCGACGGTCTGGTGATCCACGATTCGATAGCGGTGAAATGACCCAGCCGGGCGGCTGTGGAAAAGAGCCAGCATGGCCCCTCCGGGACGCAGAATACGGAACAAACGTTCGGTTATTCGCGGAACCATACCGGCGTCGAAATAATCCAGAAGGTCCCAGGCCAGGATGCCGTGAACGCTTTCGTCCGGATACCGCAATGCACTCTCGAGAAAACGCTCAGCCAAGGAGGGCGGAACAACCTCGTCCGCGCCATTTTCCACAATGCCCACGGGATGCGACCGCAGGGACTCTTCTTCAACGCTCAGAAACTCTTTCCACCCGCGCAACAAATCCTCGCTCCCAATCCGGAAGCCCTTTTCCGCGAAAAAGTTCACCGTAGATTGCCAGATGGGACCGAGATCGAGGATACGCGCCTGCGGAACGTCACCCAGCAGCCAAACGAATTCTTTCAGGGCGTTCGCCGTGCGGAGGTTCGATGTCGGGGCGCTCACGGGCATGACGGTTGGCTTCGAAGGCGTACCCCCGGGGGCCGCCCCATTTACCCGCATTTTGGCCATCCAGCTCATGCGCTTATCAATCGCGAGACTATAGTACAACTAGGACTCGGTGTAAACGGGGCGAAGATCTCGGGCCGCTACGCAACACCAACCACCCCAGCGAGCCAGGCGAGCGACCCTTCCGCCGTTTGAACTCCGCTGTGGCGTAACTCCCACATTGCCACGCCCATGCCCGCAAACTCATGGGTGAAGATCTTTATCCCCTGACGGTGATGCCACCAGTCGTTGGGATCGTATTCTGAGTCCCGCGCCGCCACCACGCGGAGGGTTATCCCGGATGGCAATGAGCGTTCGCAGATATAGCGCGTCCTACGAGTGTGGTAGTTCGACGTCACCACGATCAGTCGTTTCCATCCCCGCGAAGATGCCAACTGGCCGATTTCCACAGCCTCTTCGCGTGTGTCTTGGGCGCGATGTTCCAGGCGCACCACCCCGGTCTTCGGCACTCCGCGGTCGGTAAGGTCGTGTTCTTCAAGCTCAGCGACACTGGCATACGGACGCAGGTACCGTCCGCTTGCCACTACGCGAGGGGCCCAGCCGGCCTTGAAGAGTTCAGCGGCGCGCGTAGCCCTATCGCCGTCGTAATTGTCGTCACCGAGCATGACAATGGCGTCCGCCGGCGCAGGCGATTCATCCACCACCCAAAAGCCGCCGGCAAGCCGCAACAACGGATGCCGGACAAAGTACACGAGAGCTAAAAGACCAATGAGGAACATAAGTCCTAGAAGCCGGGAGAAAATTCCGCCCCGCTGCCCCGTCCGCGTGCCGCACCGGTTCCCTCCCCCGGTCATTGATCCTTCTCCGGATCCATCTGGCGCAGCCGCGCCGCCGCCTCTTCCGGCATCGTCCCGTTGAAATAGACCTCTTTGATCGTGTAGGACTTGCTCTGCGACTTGAGGATGGGGAGGATTTCGATATGCCAGTGATAGTCCCCTGCAATGGTGCGCCAATAATCGCTCAACTCGCCCTTGGTGAGCAGCGTGTTCGGCGCGGTATGTACCACCATATGGTAGTTCGGCGTGACCTGCTCGAGCCGCCGAAGCGTGCGGCGCAGCAGAGTCGCCAGGTGGGCGCGGTTCTCCCCTGCAACTGACTCGAACAAGTGATTGTGAGTGCGAGGGATGATCCAGGTCTCGAATGGAACCCGCGCGGCGTAAGGACAAAATGCGTAGTAATCGCCCACGCTCTCCACAATCCGTTTCTTTTGCCGCACTTCCTGCCGGAGAATATCGCAGAAGACGCAGCGCTCGCGCTCGCGATACCACTCGCGCGCCGAACGCAGCTCGTACAACACGCGACGCGGAACAAATGTAGTTGCCGTCACCTGGGAGTGCGCGTGCGGCCATTCTTCGCCTGATAATGCGTCTTGATTCTTCGATGCGGTCACGTACTTGAAGCGCGCATCTCTTTTCAGGTCCGTCATGCGCTGGGCATAGGCTTCCATCACTAATTCCACGTGTGATTCGGGTAACTGTGAAAGCCGCCGTGTGTGTTCGGGGGTCTCGACGACGATCTCGTGCGCTCCCACGGCATCCATGCGGTCGTAAATCCCCTCCGCTCCCCTCGCGGGGTCGCCTTCAATCCGATACAGAGGGCGAAAATGAGGAAAAACACGTACCTGCCATGGCCCTTGCGGAGGCAAGGACAGCAAGTCGTGAGTTGCAATTCGATTTTCGGGGCACAGCGGGCAAGGATCGGCCGGTATCTTTTCCCGCTCCGGATGGCCGGCCACAACCCAACTCCGCGTGATGGGGTCTTTGCGTAGTTCCATGAATTCCATTCTGAGAAGCGCGTTTAGTTTATACCGAAGCCATCAAGTCAGCCAACGCGACCGCGTAAATCGGTTTCCTTCCTTCAAGTCACGGGTGACGCAAAGTGCCACGATCGCCCCCATCTGGATTACACTTTCCTCTCGATGGCCACTACTACGCCCCTCACTTCGCCCTCCCCAGGGCCTAGGCCCGCGTGAGTACCTCTCCGCGCAAGGCCAGCACAAGCATCAAGAAGTTGACGCTTGTGCCCATGGTCGCCGCGACCTTCTTCATGGTTGCCGGCGGACCCTACGGACTCGAAGACATCGTCCAAAAAACGGGCTACGGTGTCGCTCTTCTTATCTTAATCGTCACGCCGCTGCTTTGGAGCATACCCACGGCCATGATGGTGAGCGAACTCGCCACCGCCATTCCCGAAGAAGGGGGCTTCTACGTCTGGGTTCGCCGGGGCATGGGCCCATTCTGGGGCTATCAAGAGACCTGGCTAACGCTCGCCGGGAGCGTTTTTGAGATGGTCCTATATCCCAATCTATTTGTAGATTACCTGGGACGTTTCGCACCGAGCGTCGTTGCGGGAAACAGGGGGCTGGCAATTGGGTTTGGCATGATTGCCGTTTGTACGGCCTGGAATTTAATGAGCGCGAATGCTGTAGGAGAAGGCTCACTGGGTTTGAGTCTCGCGCTGCTTGCTCCCTTTGTTGTCGTGATTGTCCTCGCTCTGCTTCACAAATCAGGGGCGCCGTCCGCGCCTATCCCGCTGCATCGCGCCGATCTCCTGGG
>Ga0206795_1005_pt2 | contig 42846 bp, 40 predicted proteins | sample Alteio_BWOrgCont_71_FD_152872 | JGI IMG/M metagenome (GOLD analysis project Ga0206795, IMG submission 152872) | Enriched cells from forest soil in Barre Woods Harvard Forest LTER site, Petersham, Massachusetts, United States -... | ecosystem: Environmental > Terrestrial > Soil > Temperate forest >... | reverse complement strand
AGCCCTCCTGCCCATCCGGCGCCTTCATGCAGCAGAGAAGTTTTCCTCCCACGCGAAAATCCATCTTGCAAACAGGCGCAGTAAAGCCCTTCGGTCCCCACCACTGCATGATGTACTTCGGGTCTGTCCACGCCTTCCAAACCAACTCGCGTGGGGCATCAAAAACTCGTGTTATCGTCATCCGCTCTGTCTCGTTAACCGTGTTATTTGTCATCTCTGACCTCCTCTTTTTTCATTTGCTTCACAACCTCTTCCAGCTTGTCGAAACTCTCTTCCCAGAACCGGCGATAGCTAAACGCCCAGTCGCTGACCGTCTTAATCGCCTCTGGCCTGAGCGTGCACACACTCTCCCGTCCACGCTTCGTCTTGATCACAATCCGCGCCCGCACCAGGTACGCAATATGTTTTGAAATCATCTGCTGCGAGAGCGCAAACGGTTCCGTCAATCCATGCACAGAGGCAGGCCCACGCGAGAGCCGTTCAATCATCGCCCGCCGCGTCGGGTCAGACAAAGCTGCAAATGTCGTGCCCAACCTATCCACAACCATATGGTAGTGGATTTCGGTTGAATGTCAATGAATATTGTCGCGAGCCGGATTTCCATTCCCTGGTCTCTGAACCGTTACACCGACGCTTGATAGATCGGCAATGCACTCACTGAACAGGATTGCTACTCTTAGGTCGGCTAGTGTCCGGCGACCTTTCCCAGGCGTGACCTTCGGTTGACGACAACAGGCCGAGTCACTCATCGGCAAACTCAGACCACTCGCCGTGCAGCTCTAAAACGAAGCTCTTCCGCATTGAGTTCTCCGATCTCCATGTCTCGAAAGAAGACTCTATAAAACCCTGGTGTGGCCAACTCGAATGCCAACTCTTTCGAATCGGAATACCTCGCTGATGAAGACTCCATTTTTGTGCCAGCTGATGTCGCCGCTATGCCGCTATTGTTTACCCGTCGCCGAAGGAGACCCTTCGGGTACGTGAACTCCGGCAACTTGCGCGGTAGTCGGACGGAGCTTGGGTGGCCGAACGGTAGAACTTATCATTAGGGCTTCCAAAGAGTCATGATCAGTCCGCCAAGGACGATAAAGCCTCCGCCGAGGTAGATCGGCTTTGTCGGTGATTGATGAAATTGCAGCTTCGCCAGGATTTGAGCGACAAGAAAGAACAGCACAACATAGACGCCAAGGAGTTTTCCGAAATCAACTTTCGAGGAGTTCAGAGATAAGCTGTAGCACACGAGCCCTGCTGCACCTGCAATAAACCACCCCGCGCGTCTCATTCCTGACGCATGGTAAAGACCAGATTGAAAACAGGCATCGCCCTGAACCTCGAGATATGCCGCGAAGACAAGGACGGCGAGGGTTCCTGCCGGAGTGGAGACAATCTGGGTAACTTGATTCATTCTGCTCCTTACACAACCGCAATTCGATGTCTCTCTATAGTCTTCCCGCTATCGGGATTGATGATCAATTGCGGAAATTCCGCAGAGGCAGAGAATTCCTCTTGTGTCAGCCAATATGCAACGTCAGTGACTCCAGCAATGCTTTCATGCCGTTCCAAGCGATTTGCACACCGATACAAACCAGGAAAAAGGAAGACAATTGTGTGATCACCGTCATCCCCGTTGCTCCCAGGATTCGCGCCAACCGATCGGCAAATCCATAGCAGAGCAAAATGCTGATCGCGATCAGTGCCAATCCAATAAGGGCCGCCAAGATTGTCAAAGGATGATACGCATGATGGTGAGCCGCGTTCGCGCCCAGCGTGATCGCCGCGGATATTGATGCAGGGCCTACGGTCAGTGGCAATGTCAAGGGGTAGAATGCCCGGCGGATTGTGTCCTGCGGCTGGACGGTTTTCTGTACGTCCTGTTTTTCGTCGTCTCGCTGCTTCAACAGCGTCCATCCTGTCGCAATGACGATCAGACCTCCTCCGATCTGCACTACTGGCAGCGAAATCCCAAAAAAGGCGAGCACGTAGGTCCCGACAAAATACGTCGCAACCAGCAAGAAAAAGCTGTTGACGGCAATGCGCCAGGACAATGCTCTTCGCGCTTCCGGTGAGTATTCCCTGGTGAGTGCCAGAAAGAAAGGGCTGCCTCCGAGGGGGTCCACGATCGGGAAGAGCGTCACGAGAACCAAGAGTACATTTTTCGCTGCTTCTTGCATGGGTGCGATACCTCGAGTGTAATCGATCTCGATTGCTGTCCAGCCGAGGTGAGAGTTGCCGAATCATCGCGCTTGTCGTGGAAGTCAGCACCGTACGCGCTCAAACTGGGACCTCGGACGGATGGTTTGGACGTGAGAGAGGAACACGAGGTATTGCGTAGGTTTCAGCTTGGCTCGTTGCCTAGGCACTCGCCGGAAAACTTCTTACCACGACGCATGCGCAAACTCATAGTCCGGTTCTATTTCTAATGGCCTCCCTCTAACTGAGGTTGGTTTTTGGCTGAGGGAGTGAGTTTGCGCAGGACGAACTCCTGTATTAAGCCGTCGGCCATGCTGGCGCCAATGTCAACAAGGGCGGTCGAAAATACCAGCCGCGGGCCGCGATTCGACTCCGGATAATAGGCGTTGGAGATGGCACCCGAGGCCAGATAACCGCCGAGGCTCGAATAGTTCGGCTGCCAGCGTCCGTTATCTCCCTTACAGACAAATGGCGTTCGCAGGGCATGGATCATGCGCGACTTCGTTGTGCCTGTGCCCTGATAAAAGTAGCGCGGATCCTGATGCAGGATCGAGGGCAGGATAGCCCCGCCGATCATGATATCGGTCAGTCCGTTGGCGTAGTTGGCTCCCCAACGCTGGCCATAGCCCTTCGCACCTTGCCCGTAGTCGGGAGTGCCGCCCGCCTGATCGGCGCCAGCAATGAAGGCAGAGCCGAGGATCGTGATAGGGTCCGTCAATGTCTTCAGAGCGAGTCTGAATTTTAGCTTCGGCGTGAGTGGCACGGCGTTGCGGTCATACACAACGTAGAAGTTGGGAATAAAACCCAGGACACGTTGCTTCTCCTCCACCCTTTCCTGCGCTCTGGCAATCTCCTCAGCCGAGAGAACTGCGGTCACGGTGGTTACTGCTGCGGCAATTCCTAGTGTGATGCCCGTTAGTTCCAGATATTGTCCAGGCCGCAGCGTGACTTCAGGCGAAGTCCAGTCTGCAAATCCGCTGGCGCTGATGGTGACATGATAAGGTGTTCCGGGCTTGAGATGGTCGAGTTGAAAGAAACCATTATCGTTTGTCTCCACGCGTTGCGGATTGGGGAGCGAGGAGCTTTCAAGATCGACCGTCGCGCCCGGAACGGTGCCATCATTCACATCCAACACAGTTCCTATGATGGTTCCAGTCTGTGGTTCGGGTGCGGAGATCTGCTGGGCTGCCAATGCACTGTTGATAGACATTCCGAGAATAAGGAGACACAGGCGATGCTTGATACTCATCTTCTGTGTCCAGTCTTTTTGACATCATGTTCGCCAGCGCTTGGACTGTATCCGTCAGTCGTCCTGACAGTTGTGGTCTTCCTAGCCACTTTGACCGCTGCGTAGTCCCTACTCTTCGGGGACTTCCCACCATCGGAGCCGACATCTTGCGCAACTGCCCCGGCGCTCGTCGTGAGAAACACCGCAAGGGCTATAGACGCAAGGGTGATAGAGCGGTGTAGTTTCATTTTGTTGCTCTCCTGATTGCAAAGGCGCACGGAGGCAACCTTGTGCGGTATTTACCTTCTTCGGCGCCGATGAGCCAGACGCTCTCTCCCGAGAGGCGCTTTCACTGTCGGCGCCGGAAACTCTAATTGACCTTGCGGGTAACAACCGACCAACACATCTCCTTAAGAGGCAATCACAGTGCTTTCACCTTGTTACTGTTGAAAGCTATGGAGTTTTAACGCCCGTATTTGGAAAAGTGCTACCTTTTGCTGCCACCAACGCAACAATCAATACCTGCCCGTTAAGTGTCATGCTTTCCCTCGCATCGGTCGTGCCTGACGTTTGCCAATACTGCAATGCGAATACCATATGCAAATAGTTGAAAATGAAAACCGACACGTTCATCGTGTTTGACTACTCGCTGGCAATTGCTAATGGACCGTCACGGTTCATTGGCAACGCTTGGGAACCCGAATGAGGTGGCGATTCGCCTGCCATCGGATCATGTCGACCGAAGACGGCACCGAGGCGATCAACACACCGATGTGGGGTCTTCCAGGGTGATGCCGATCAGACTGTGCCAGATCGCCCCTGTCACGGGATCGCATCGCGGCCAGGCGCAAGGCCGGCGGACAACCGCTCTACACCGATATGCGGGCGCGGACCCCAACTGCTTGGAATGGGCCTTTACCGAGCCCGAAATTGTGAAATGGCTCTGCGCCCAGCTGCGTTGCACCTGAGCGACCGGCAACCTTGCTCCATTGATTCAGAGTTGTCGCGAGCTGGCATCTTATAAATGGATTCTTGATTCCGTGCTGGCAGGATTGCCGCAAAGGCTGTAATGCTATTTGACTGAGGAGCCGAGTACACGGTCCAGCTCGTCCCGCGTGAGCAGATAATCGAGGCTGGTTTCAAGCAGCCCCGCTTGCGCCTTCATCGCTTGCGCACGAGTGGCGTCGCGCTGCGAAGCCAATGAGGTACCTTCCTTGAACTGATTTTCGGTGAGCCGGGCATTTTCCTGGTGCGCTGCAAGGCTTTCCTTGGCCACATCCATCATCGACCTGGTCGTCTCCAGGCGGTTGTAGATGGTCGTGATTTGAACGCCGATCTCATCCTTGACTCGGGCAAGGTTCTCTTCAGCCTCCGACACTTCGTCACGCCGTTCGCGGACCAGCGATCGCCGTTTGCCGGCATCGAACAGCTCGTAGCTGAAGCGAACACCGAAGGTCCCGAAGTTGTGATCGAGAAAGGGAACGCCATTCTGGTAGCTGTAACGTGCAAAACCTGTGACGTCAGGAATGTACTCCGCCTTCGCTGCTCCTGCGGCTGCTCGCGCCTTCGCAACTTTCTGGATTGCTTCCTGGACGTCAGGGTTGCTTGCCAGAGCGGTTCGTAAGGCTTCATCTCGCGCTGGCACATCGACCGAGGTGTTGACGTCAGGCTCGAGGACCAGCTTGGTTTCGAGCGGGAGGCCGAGCGCATCATTTAGTTGTGTTGTCAGGGTGGAGATCTGCATGTCAGTTTTCAGCAAGGTTTGCTTGGCATCGAGCGAGTTGGCGCGGTTTTCGATCAGCGCCACCTGAAGCAACTCCCCGTTCTTGTTCTGCTCGCGCGCTTCGGCGAGGTTCTCTTCGCTGGAGGTGATTTGCAGTTCGGCTGCTTTTCTCTGGAGCTGCGTCGTGAGTACGCGGTAATAAAGCTCCTGTACCTTGAGGACGACGTCGGTTATGGCCTTTCGTTCCGAAGCCTCTGATGTTTTCAGGTCAGCCTCGGCGATTTTATTAGCGTCGTGAATCTTGATGAGTTGAGTGATCGGTTGGGTCAACATGGTCCCGCTCGTCTGGTAATCCAGATTTCCTTGTGTGAGATAGGTGGTGGTGGTAGGAATGAGCGGGCCCCCTGGGACCTGGCCGAAAGCACCAGGCGGCACCTGGATACGCTCCAGATTCGTTAGATGGATCGCGTTGGATTCGTTGGTTATGTTCGGGAAGTAATCAGAATAGGCGTTGCGCTTCTTCTCTTGTTGCGCCGCGACCTCATAATGCGCCATTTTCACGGCGTGATTTTGGCGGATGGCCAGGTCGATCGCTTCCTGCAGGCCGATCTTGCGCTCCTGCGCGTGGCATGCCGAAGCAATCGCCAGAACCGCTATCGATATAAGGTGCATTTTGCCCTTCATGATTTCTCCTCCTTAACCGGTTGCAGCCTGGCGAGGTCGGCATAGTTGAGGGGCGACCTCCGTAGCATGGCGACGACCAAAAGCGCGATGGCGCAACTCCACGCGACCAGCAGGAAGCCGTCAATGAGGCTCAACGTATAGGCCTGAAGTCGCAGCCGGGAATTGACGAGATCGATTGCACGCTCCGCGGCCGATGGTATCCCGGAAGACTTCCCGAAGACTCCAGCTGTCATCGCGTAAATGTTCGCATCGGTAATCCAGTTGTAACTGCTAACGTGCAGTCCAAGAAGATTGGAGTGCAGTTTCTCGCGTTCGGCGAGAAAGTGGCCCATGTAAATGGCGCCGATAGTTCCACCAAACAGGCGGATGACATGGAAGAATGCAGAAAAGGTCAGGATGTACTGAGGCTTCGACAAGCCCCCTGTGAATACTCCCTGCAGTATGATGCATCCCACCAGCCCTATAAGAGCAAAGGCTTGTCCGATGCCTGTGAGCAACTCGATGCGATAGTAGTTTTCTGCCGCCCACGCACTCGTGAAGTGAGCGCATAAGACAGCCGACAGCGCCGTGCATGCCAGGCCGGCAGCGAAGAGCAGCCGGGGATCCAGCCCCCTAAGCATCAAAAGGCCGCCCGTAAGCGCGACGAGCAAGAGCGGAGCAGCGCTCCAGATGATGGCCGGTCCAATCTGATCAGCTTCGAAACCGCGGATGGCCAGCGACTGCGGGATTAGGATGATGGTTAAGACAAGAGTGAACCGAAACCAGAACAGCAGGCTTCCCAGCAGCACCGTGTTCCACCGCCAGAGGTAAGGAAGAGCCACCAGCCAGTTAGGGCCGCGTATTCGTCGAATCAAAGCGCACAGCAGGAAGAATGCGCCGGACCAGAACAGCCCGTTGTAGATTCCGGAGCGCCACCAATCGAGCCTCTCGCCTTGCTGGAGGGCAGTAAACATCAGAGCCAGTCCCGCGCTCAGGTACAGGAACCCGGCGAAGCTGGGCGGCGCAGTGCCGTCTTTCTTTCGGGCAGGCGCAGGCGGTATCCCGAGATAGATGAGGAGAAACATCACCGGCGCGATGACAGCCGAATTCCAGAACATCCAATGCCAGGAAAGATGCTCGCGGTACCAGCCATAGAGAGAGGGCGCCACGTTCACCGCCCCATCGATAGCCGTGGCATAGAACGCCATCGTAATAGGCAGATATCGCAGTGGACTTATGCGAAGTGCGAAAGTCAGGGTGAGCGGGTAAAAGGTGCCTGATGTCAGTCCTGCGACAATCAACGCCGCAACCAGCAAACTGTAACTATGAATGAGCGGCAAGTAAGCACAGGTCGCAGCAAAGACTGCTGACGCAAACAGAAGGACGCGGCGCGGTCCCAGCAAACCTCCGATGTAGACGCTGAAGGGTCCGATAAACATGAGGGACGCGTTATAGGCGCTGTCGAGCCACGCGCCGTCATCGTAGCTAATGCCGAGGTGACCTTTCAGATCGGTGAGTCCCAGGCTTAACATGCGGCCGGTGAGCGTGACGAGGTGGGCTCCGATGAGGACGCCGATGATTCCCAGCACAGGCCGGGTGGAAATCTCCCAGGGAATCGCGTTGGCCGTTGCTTGTGCAATCTCTAGTGGCGTGGGAGGACGACTTATGGTTGTGGAAGCAGCCATGATATGCGACCGTGTTACTTAGTTCCCGTCTGAATTTAGGATCTACGGCTTCTATCCAGCGAGGCCAACAGGAAGCTCCCCTGTTGTCGCCGAATGGAACCCGCTATTCGAAGCACCCACCCTGCAAATTCTTTATCTCGTGCGAACAATAGCGGTAACCGAGAGTCCCGGGCTCAGCTTGCTGGCCCGGCTGGTATCATCGAGCTCAATCTTCACTGGGATTCTCTGTACTACTTTCGTAAAATTGCCGGTCGCATTGTCGGGCGGCAATAGCGCAAATTGCGATCCACTGGCAGGTGCGATCTCGATGACCTTGCCATAGAAGACCTGCCCCGGGAATTGGTCAACCCGAATCTCGGCCGCATCACCAACTCTTACGTTGGTTAACTGGGTTTCTTTGTAATTCGCCTGTACCCACCGCTTACGGTCGACGAAAGCGACGACCTGCGTCCCAGGAGATACCAACTGACCGGGGCGGACTTGCCGTTCTCCCACACTCCCATCGCCCGGCGCATAAATCTTCGTATAGCCAAGGTTCACTTGAGCGACCACAAGACTTGCCTCTTTGGCGCGAAGATCGGCGGCAAGTTGCACCTCCTGAGACTCGAGAACGATCTTTTGACGCCGTTCTGCTTCAACAGCCAGCTCATTGCTGCGCAACCCGATTCTCGCCGCGGACAGATCGGCGTCGCGGCTGGCGAACTGAGCTGCGAGCTGCTGTTCATCAGCAACCGCAGCTTCAACTTTCTGCTGAGTTGCTGCGTTAGCTTGACGGAGGTCCTCCTGCCGCTTTCTCTCTGAGCGAGCACGTATCAACTGAGCTTCAACAGCGTCCTTGCCGGCCTGCGTTGCTGCAATCTGAGCTTTAGCCTCATCGATTCCGACAAGCGCCTTGTCAACGCGAGCGTCTTCGAGCTGACGCTGGCGAAGGTTGTTCTCGATGGCAGCCTTGGCCGCTTCCACGGCCGCATTCGCCTGGGAGACCTGCGCCTGATAATCGCTGTCCTCAAGTGCAACGATGAGGTCTCCCTTGTGTACCTGCTGATAGTCGGAAACGGCTACGTTTTGAACGATTCCCGCCACCTTCGTACTGAGAGGCGTGAGGTCACCGCGAACATAAGCATCGTCGGTAACTTGTTCAACATGGCCACCTTCCCAGGAATTCCAGTTCCGCGTCAGGGTAATCAGGACAGCCAGAGCGAGAACTACGACCAACACGGGTGTAAGGTATTTCTGCCATCTTGACGAAGACGCGGGGAGTGTTGCCGGGGGCTGTGCCTTCGGTGGCTCATTGGTTGCCGGACTCGCTGCTTCTACCGCCATGTTTCACCTCCATCGGCTTTCGGGAAAAAGTTCTCGGCGCTTATTTTACTGTACGTTACGGACGTCATGCGGTTTCGCAGGGAAAAGGCTTTGCCGGTCGTGATGCCGCGTCGCGGACTCGTGTATGACATGCACGGGGAGTGCCACAGTTTGAATCCTCAACACGTTCCTGAAGTCGACGAAATCCGTGGAAAAACGGCTGCCAGCGTGCCCCCGCGATTCTCCCGACAGGAAATTCCTGCTAATCGGTTGGCACCTGATAATCCGCTCACACTGCCTCTGGACAGCGTTCTGCTTCCTGCTCAGGCCGGAAGCTCGATCCAGCAATTCGTGGGGGATCGAAACCTGCTCACTTCTTTCGTGGCCGGTGCCGTAGCGCCAGCGCCGCACCGGCGAGCAAACTCAGACGACCACTATTTGCCAGCCTGCTAACACCATCTTTTGGCAATTGATGATGGGGTGTCAGCCAAGAAGGCAGTCGTTTTTAGTGTTTTCAATGACATGTCTTATGGTCATTGGTTTGCCTAGAGTGCGGGTGTTTAGGGAGCGAATGCTAGCAATTCGCTCCTCCGCGGAGAGGGTCAATGGTCGGTTGGATCCATTTCACATTTCAGACCGCATCATTAGTCTCGCTTTTCGTCATCAGGCCGCGGCGCGGAGCGCTCGAGGTCCTACATCAAGTTGATGCATTTGCCTCCGGTCCCAAGGCGAGTGGTCACGGTGCAGCGAGTTCCTCCAAATGCCAGGGGGCAGACACACAGAATTCCATAACCGGGGCCGAGCATGTTTAGGAAGATCACGGTGGCTTACAACGGATCCCCTGAAGCTGCGCGCGCACTTGCCCAGGCGATTCATCTTGCCAAAGCCCTGGGCGCAGAACTGCGTGCCATCACGGTTCGGCAGGATCTTCCTCCATATACGGCCTACGCGACAGCCGCGGATTCCTCTCTCTTTCGGGAGTTAATCGAAGACCAACAAGCCCACTGTGTCCGTTTGCATTCCGAGGCCCGGAACACCGCTTTGCGCGAGGGCGTGAAGCTGGAAACTCATTTGCTGGAAGGCAACGCCGTGGACGTCATCGTCCGCTTTCTGCTCGATAACGAGACCGATTTGCTTGTCATTGGCCTTCATCGCCATGCGTCGCACATATCGCGCATTTGGAGCACGGTTTACGAAGTTGCGGTCGACGCGCAATGCAGTGTTCTTGGAGTGCATTAACGCTCTCAACTACGAAAAAAGCTAGAGGTGTCCAGTGTCAACGCATGCAAACCTAGTAAGCCTACCTATTCCGAACCCCAACAATGTCGTTATTAGCGAATGCCTAAGCGCATGGGACGACGATCTTCTTGTTTCTGCCGCCAAGGCAGGAGACCGCAGCGCATTCGTTGAACTTTATGAACGCCACTCCAGAAAAGTCCTGCCGATAATTCATCGCATCACGAAAAACCGGGAGGATGCCGAGGATGCACTCCAGGACGCCGTTCTGAGGGCGTTCGCTCATATGAACGGTTTTGAAGGAAGATCAAACTTCACATCCTGGCTCACTCGGATCGCGATCAACTCTGCGCTCATGGTGTTGCGCAAGAGGCGGGGAGCGGAAATATCCATCGAACAGATTTGTAATGATTCTGGGAACCCTCAGGCCTGGGAGCCGTCAGATCATTCGGACACTCCGGAGACCTGCTATGCCCGGCGGGAAAGCGAAGAATTGCTGCGAAATGCGATTCAACGCCTGCCCTGCATATTCCGGGAGGCAGTAGAGCTGCGACATGTCGGCGACTATTCAACCAGCCAGGTTGCCGAGGAACTTGGCATCTCAGTCTCAGCTGCCAAATCAAGACTGATGCGCGCACGACGGACCATGCGACGGCGCCTTTCAGGCTCAAGCCCGCGCAATGCATCCAACGGGTAACCCAAAATGCCTCCACCGCATTAGTAGTTCTTCCCGGAAGCGAATCGGCCACCGCCACGCGTAAAGTGGATAGGAAAAGGCGGACCGTTATGAACACGAGTTCCCGGAAACTGACACGGCTCGGTGCACTGTTACTGATCTGCTCTCGATAGCAACTCTCGGATGATTTGTTCAAGCGATCGGACTAGTTGCTGTTGTCGTCATCGTGGTTCTAATCAAGCGTTTCGGCATATTCGATACGCAGCCAGCCGCGAGTACCTTTGCAGTTGTGGCGGCTTTCCTTGCTTTCGCACTCTCAGTCCAAAATCGGTGGAGGACTCTTAGAAGATCGAACACAGCGGACGAACAGTTGACAATCTGCCGCAGAATCGTTGGATCGATCTGATCCACCCGGATGATTTTGAGGACTTAGGAAACGGCCAGACGAAGCTTACTTTCATTGGAAATGAACCGATGGAGAGCGCCAAGAACAGCGGGCAACTCGAGGGCTGGAACGAGATACTCGAAAAGGTTGCCGCAGTTGTTGCGGAGCTGGCGCAGGCGAAATAAGAAACTGAAGCTTTGATTCGCGAAACTCAATTGTGGAGGAAGAAAAGAAATGAAAAGAACACCGTTTCTCGCTATCGTCCTGCTGGCATTTGCATTTGCCGCCCATGCCCAGGACACGATGAAGAAAGATGCAGCCGTCAAACCTGCCGATCCGGAATCGAAAGTCGTGCTCGATTCCTGGAATGAGATTGGCCGCAAGCTGACGGCGCTGGCCGAAGATTTTCCTGAGGACAAATATGACTTCAAGCCGACACCCGCGCAGCGGAGCTTCGCCGAGCAATTACTGCACGCGGCGGGTTCATGCTACTACTTCACGAATCCTGCGATGGGGCAGAAGCCTCCCGCGGCAGAAGATCCGAAGCGCGAGCAATACAAATCCAAGGCCGACATCGTTGCGTTCGTCAAGAAATCCTTCGCCGATGGCGCAACCGCCATCCAGTCGAAAGGCGAAAAAGGCCTGATGACGGAGGTTGTCTATTACCCTCAGCAGAAAGCGCGCGTTATCGACATTGCATACGGCATCATCGAGCATAGCGGAGAACACTACGGCCAGCTCGTTGTGTACTACCGCCTCGCAGGTCTTGTGCCGCCGGAGTCGCGGCCCAAGAAGTAAAGCTCAGGAGGCCAGGTACCCCGTCCTTATCGCGCGCCGTTTGCGCCAATGGGCGGGGATCTTGGTTTTTGGAACCTTCCCTATTCAATGCGCCGCGCGGCATATGGATATCTCTGCTTTCGTTCCGCTGCAAGATTTGGGGTTCGGTCGCCGCGTCGGCCGTCTCGCCGTCCAGTGCGTATTCCACAATGAGGAAGAAACCGCTCTGAGTTTCTGTCGTTGATTCGCCAGCGCCCCAACGGTGTCTAGGATCGACGAAAATTCCTCTAATGTATTCCTCTGTAGCCCTGTGTTCTTGGGGGGGAGACTTTGGTCCTCCGCGCGGAGAACGCCATGCTTTCCTTCGCGAACTTTGTCGAACAAATGTCCCCGATCAACGTGATCATCATGCGCGAGCAACTGAACGTAAAGCAGAGGCAGTCTATCTCGGAGACCCCGGCTAAGGGCGGCGGAGGCTTAGTTGAAACCTGCTTCTCGTCACTTGGCCGGATGGTCGCCTTTCCGGGCAAGCGACCTTGGCTCGCCTGTTGCCTTCAGGGCTCAGTACTCATCGAGTGCTGTTTGAAGCGTGATTCGGCGGATTAGTACCGATAGACGCTGTTCGATCCTTCGGTCTTCCACAGGGTGTCAATGAGTCGCTTGTCCAATGCACTACGGGGCGTTTCACAACCCGCCTGTCTACGTCGAGTTGCCAGATGTTGAACGAACGTTCCTCGAAGCGGCTGACCGGCTTGGAATTGTTCCCAGATTATCGAGCCGGGAAACGAACTTACTATTAGATGAAATAGTCCTTCAAGCCCGATTAAACCAATTGTCTCGGTGAGCGCATTATCGCGGAGTCACTCATCGACCCGTGAATATGGCTAGGCTCTTAAATTTTCATTCAGGAGTCTGCAGCGCCTATCGGAGGTTATCAGAAAATGACTAGCGTTTCTGCAAGCAAGATTCAGCCGGCAGGCCATTCATGCAGCTTCAGTGACGCTCAAGGGCTATCCCCCTCAAACTGCCCCTGAAATCGTGTGCTGTGCGTGTATTATGTTCGGCACGAGGCCGGTGACTTCGATCAGCCACTCGGGTCAATGTCTCATTCGCCGCGGGCAAAGAAGATGTACCTACGCGCTTAGGGTATTAGACAGATTCAATTGAAAACAACTTGATCGAGTCGCCTGACAGCAGCTTGGTTCAGTCCGGGAGCGAAGTGAGAGTAACGCCCGGTCATCGCCAAACTTTGATGACCTGCAAGATACTGAACAGTGCGTAAGTCAACGCCAGCCTGCACAAGACGGGTTATGAACGTGTGACGAAGGCAGTGCCAGGTGAAATGCTCGATCTTGGCTTCTTTTAACGCATTTTCGAATGCCTTCTTGATGTCAGCGATCGGCCGCTTCTTGTACCGATCTGACCGAAACACACGGTCATCGTCGGGACGATTCTTGTAAAGGTTTTCGACAACCGCGAAGCACGTTTCATTCATTGTGATCTCTCGCGATCGATTGTTTTTCGGGTGAGGAACAATGATCACTCTTCGGTTCATATCAACATCGCACCATCTCAATCCGAATTGTTCCGACTTTCGCAGACCCGTGTGCAGGGCAAAGACCAACGCTGGCATGTGACCAGGATAGCGACGTGCGATTGCCGCCTTGAGCCTCACTTCTTCGTCAGGTCGCAGATAGCGTATACGACCATCCCCTTCATTTCTGCGCTCAACTGAGCGGACAGGATTCCGGCTGACTCTGTCCCCGCTAAGCCCCAGTTGATATGCCTTACTCAGGACGGTCTTGTATCTATTCTTGGTAGCTGGACTCCACTCCAGATGACCACTTAGCCAGTCGTCGATTTCCTTGGGCTTTACGGAGTCTGCCGGGCGACCGCCCAATTCCTTCATGATCAGGTCCATCCGACCGATGAAGGTTCGAAGATCCCTCTTGCCGTGGTCTTTGTACCACTTCTTCGCCTCCTCTCCGAGATCGGAGATGCTGACGGGCCGTTGCCGCAAGATGCTGGGTAGCTTGATGCCTGCGCGAACATCCGCCTTACGCTTCTGGTAAAGTGCGACCGCGTCGGAACGTCGACCACCCTTTTCGCGGCGGACCTTCCCATCCTCCGCGAATCGAATCCACCAGACGCCGCTACCTCGGTCCCTCTCGTACACGCCTCTTATCTTGGCTGGAGTTTTCTTTTGTGCCATAAGTGCCTTAAGGCGGCAGTCTAACATAACTGACACCGCTACTGACACTACGGTAATTTCGTGGAGGGTTTAGGTTTGTTAAGTTATTGATTTTATGGTGACCCTGGGAAGATTCGAACTTCCGACCTGCGGTTTAGGAAACCGTCGCTCTATCCAACCTGAGCTACAGGGCCACTTGAGGCTGCTCTCGCACCTCTGGTAGTTTACCGCAGCGAGAAGGCCGATAAAGGCCAGTGTAGTCTGGTGGCGTGACCAGCGAAGCAGCCACAGTCCTGTCTGTCGAGGGGCGCGAGGTACGGGTAACGCATCCGGACAAACCTTACTTCACAAGAGAGACTAAGCTGACGAAGCTCGACCTGGTGCAGTATTACCTTTCGATTGCGCCGGGGGCTCTGGCCGGGATTCGAGACCGTCCGCTGGTGCTCAAGCGATTCGTGAACGGCGCGGAGAGCGAGGCCTTTTACCAGAAGCGCGCGCCGGCGGATCATCCTTCATGGTTGCGAACAGTCACGCTGTCGTTTCCGTCGGGTCGCACTGCGGAGGAGGTTGTTGTCGACGATGCTGCGGGGCTGGCGTGGATCGTGAACCTGGGATGCATTGAGTTGCATCCGCACCCGGTGCGGTCGAGCAATCTGGACCATCCTGACGAGCTGCGCATCGACCTCGATCCGGGGCCGGGCATTGGATGGACCGAGGTGCGCACGGTCGCTCTTGAGGTGAAGTCTGTGCTCGAGGAAGCCGGGCTTCGCGGCTGGCCCAAGACCAGCGGGTCGCGCGGCATGCACGTGATTGTGCGCATCGAGCCACGATGGAGCTTTACTCAGATACGGCGCGCTGCGCTGGCTTTGTCACGCGAAGTGGAGCGGCGAGTACCTGCCCTGGCCAGCTCGAAGTGGTGGAAGGAAGAGAGGCACGGCGTGTTTCTCGACTACAACCAAAATGCGAAAGATCGCACCACCGCGTCGGCGTATTCGGTGCGGCCTCTGCGCGACGCGCGTGTGTCGGCGCCGCTGCGCTGGGATGAAGTGCCGAGTTGCGATCCAGCGGAATTTACCGTACTCACGATGCCGAAACGCTTTGCCGAGATCGGCGATCCTCACAGCGAGATTGAGAGGACTCCGGGCTCGCTCGCATGGCTGCTGGAGCTTGCGGCGCGAGACGAGGCAGCGGGACTCGGCGATGCTCCGTGGCCGCCACATTTTCGCAAGATGGAAGGCGAACAGCCACGAGTTGCTCCGTCGCGCGCGAAAGCGGCGGAGAAGAAAACGGGAGCCGAGAAAATGGGGGGGAAGACCTCCGCTGCGAAGAAGCCGCGAACAAAAATGCCGCTGCTGGTAATTGCCAATTCGCCGAGCGAAGATGCAGCTTTGGCGGGCCTGGAGCGATGGAGGCGGAGATATCCTGAGGCGGCCGGATACCTGGCAGTCGACGATGTATTGGTCGACAGGATGCGCGGCAGGTCGTCTCTCTGGACTCGGATTCGGGTGAACCTGCGCCACGTTCCTGAGGAGTTGCGGCCCGTGCAGGAAACGCCAGATCCGGATGACGATCCTACGCGCGCGTACTACGCAGGGCGGTGATACGGGTTCATCAGCGTCCGCTCGAGAAAATCTCTTTCAGTTCCTGAGGAGGCACCGTTTCAAGCTGCGCGTAGGTGCAATCTTCAGGCCTCTTGTCGGCGCGCCATCGGTGGAAGTGCGCCATATGCCGGAAGCGACGGCCCTGCATGTGCTCGTAAGCCACTTCGACGACAAGCTCAGGACGCAGGGGCTCCCATGAGAGATCTTTCCCCTGGCTCCATCGGCTTTGGCCGCCCGGCATGCGATGGCCGCCGGTGCTCTCATCCATACTCGCCCAGGATTTCCAGGGATGATTGGCGAGGGCGTTCTTGCGGAAGGGCGTAAGAAATTCGAACAGTTCGCGACGTTTCTCTTTTGTGAAGCTGGCGCAGACCCCGACGTGTTGCAGCGATCCGGATTCGTCGAAGAGGCCAAGCAGGAGGGATCCGACAGCTATATTGTCGCTGTCTTTGTACCAGCGGAAGCCGGCGACGACGCAATCGCAATCGCGTTCGTGCTTCACCTTGAACATGGTGCGTTTGTCGGACTCATAGATACCGGAAACTGGCTTGACGATGATTCCATCGAAGCCAGCGCCTTCAAAGCGGCGAAACCAGTCGGATGCGACGCTTCGCTCCCGTGTCGCTGGCGTGAGGTGGACAGGCGGCGTGGCGGACGCCAGCAGTTTTTCCAGGCGCTCGCGACGGTGGTGAAAAGGTTCAGCGCGGAGATCGTGATCGCCCTCCGCAAGCAGATCAAAAAACACGATCGAGGCCGGGGTCTGCTGCGCGAGCAGTTTGACTCTCGATGCGGCGGGATGAATGCGAAGCTGAAGGGCTTCGAAATCGAGAGCGCCATTTCTTGAGATAACGACTTCGCCGTCAAGCACGCATTGGCGGGGCAGCTGATGGATCAAAGGGTCGATGAGCTCCGGGAAATAGCGATTGAGGGATTTTTCGTCGCGGCTTTGGATGAGTATTTCGTCTTCGTCTCGAAAGACGAGCGCGCGAAAGCCATCCCACTTTGGCTCGATGATCCATGTGTCGCCGGACGTATCTGGGGGCGGCAGTTCATCGATTCTCTTTGCGAGCATGGGCAGCAGCGGCGGGTTGACCGGAAGGCGCACGCCTCATGGTATACCGGGGGCGATTTTGACTGCATCTCGACACCATGGGAGGCAACGGTTGGCGTCATCGTGCAACACAAAGAGCAATGCCGGCATCATATTCGGGCGCAATTGGGTTGCGCTTTCCACGTGAGAAACCGCGAACAATCGAGCCGAGGAAAGAGGGAGTGAAAGATGAGTGTGATGCTTCAGGCTTTTTATTGGGATTCACCGTCCAAGGAGAACCGAGTTGGAGAATGGTGGAATCTGGTCAGTGAACAGATTGAGGCCCTGAAGAAGGCGGGGTTCAATTCCCTCTGGCTGCCGCCCGTATCGAAGGCCGCAAGTGTAACGTCCATGGGCTACGACCCTTATGACTATTTCGATCTTGGCGATTATGACCAGAAAGGCGGCGTAAAAACTTACTTCGGCAACAAAGCAGAGCTCGAAGCGCTGATCGCCAAGGCTCATGAGCACGAAATAGATGTGTATGCGGATGTAGTCATCAACCACAACTCCGGCGCGGATGAAGAGGAGAAAAATCCTCTGGATGGAGAAATGCGCTGGACGAGATTCAAACCAAAGAGCGGACGTTTTCCGCGAGACTGGAACAGCTTCCATCCAAGCCGCTATGAGGTAACGTTGGAAGGCGAACTCTTCGCCGGCTTTCCGCATCTGTGTCACCGCAATCCGTTGGTTTACACCAGCATGATGGAGTATGCGCAGATGCTGATCGAGGAAATCGGCTTTGATGGCTTCCGCTTCGACTTCGTCAAGGGCTATGGCCCCTGGATGGTAGGGACGATTGCAAAGTACCGCTATCAGCGCGACGGAAAGGATATTACTCCGTTCACGGTGGGCGAGTATTGGGAAGACAATGAGGGCATCGATGAGTGGCTCACCAAGGTGAACAGTTTTTCCGACAATCAGATAGCCGCATTCGACTTCCCTCTTCGCTTTCGGTTGAAAGATATGTGCGACACGCTGAACTACGATCTGCGGAAGCTCACCGAAGATGGCGTCGTCGTGGCGAAGCGTCCGGCGCACGCGGTCACCTTCATCGATAACCACGACACACAACATGACGGAGCAACGATTGCCAATGACAAGATGATGGCTTATGGCTACATTCTGACGCATGAGGGCTATCCTTCAATTTTCTGGCTGGATTACTTCAATTTTGAACTGGCGCGGCCGGGGACTCGCAACGGCATCGATGCGCTGATCGAGGTGCATCACAAGTTTGCCGGCGGAGCGATGGAGATATTACACGCCGATCCCGATCTGTACGTGATGCAGCGGACAGGATTTGAAGAGCAGGCGGGGTTGATATTTGTGCTGAATAACCTGGGAAATCAATGGAGCGGTACGTCGGTGCAGACGCAGTGGAAGAATCAGAAGTTTGTACCAGCGGCATGGGACGGCCATGACCAGGCACTTCCCACGGAAAGAACCACCGACGATGAGGGGAACGCAGAGTTTCCCGCGCCTCCCCGGGGCTTTGCGGTGTATGTTCCTGCTTGACGCGACATTCGATCCTCCAGTGCAGTTTTTTGCCGTTTGTTCACAAACCGTCGACTGCTTCGTGGCAAAGTTGTAAGTTGGACTATCCACAGCAAGACGAGTCATTTCATTCATGATCACCAAGGAGCCTCCTCCCATGGCTAAAGCAAATCAGGCTGGTCCGGCAGTGCAGCCTCTCTCCGCCAATGTGTTGCGCAAGATGGATGCATACTGGCGCGCGGCAAACTATCTCTCCGTCGGCCAGATTTATCTGAAGGACAATCCGCTGCTGGAGCGGCCGTTGACACTGGACGATGTCAAGCCGCGGCTGCTCGGCCACTGGGGCACGACACCTGGACTGAATTTCTTGTATGTGCACCTAAACCGGCTGATCTGCGAACATAACTTAAACATGATGTACATCATCGGGCCGGGGCATGGCGGTCCGGGGATTGTGGCCAATACCTATCTCGAAGGGTCGTACACGGAGGTCTATCCCAACATTGAGCGGGATCGGGACGGTATACGGCGGCTCTTCCGGCAGTTTTCGTGGCCTTACGGCATTCCCAGCCACGTTGCCCCGGAGACACCCGGTTCGATCCACGAAGGCGGGGAGCTGGGCTATTCCCTGCTGCATGCTTATGGTGCTGCGTATGACAATCCAAACCTGATTGTGGCGTGCATTGTGGGCGACGGGGAAGCGGAAACCGGCGCGCTGGCAACGAGCTGGCACTCGAACAAATGGCTGAATCCAGTGACGGATGGCGCAGTGCTCCCCATCCTTCATCTCAACGGATTCAAGATTGCGAATCCTACGATTCTGGCGCGCATTCCCCAGGGTGAGTTGGAAGCGCTCTTTCGCGGCTATGGATATAAACCGTTTTTCATCACGGGCAGCGACCCCGATACGATGCACCAAGAGATGGCGGGGCTGCTGGATGTGGTGTACGACGAAATTCGAGCGATCCAGAAGAAGGCGCGGGAGACAGGCGATCTGACGCGCCCGAGCTGGCCGATGATCGTGATGCGAACGCCGAAGGGTTGGACCGGCCCGAAGGAAGTGGATGGCAAGCCAGTGGAAGGAACGTGGCGCGCACACCAGGTTCCCTTCTCGGAGGTGCGCGAGCAACCGGAGCATCTAAAGCTGCTGGAAGACTGGATGCGCAGCTACAAGCCCGAGGAACTGTTCGACGAGAACGGACAATTTCGTGATGAGTTTGCGGACATCGCGCCCAAGGGCCAGCTGCGGATGGGAATGAATCCGCATGCCAATGGCGGCCTGCTGCTTGAGCCGCTACGCCTGCCGGATTTTGCGGATTACGAGGTTAAGACTCCGCAGCCAGGAGCAGTGGATGCCGAAGCGACGCGCGTACTGGGTTTTTTTCTACGTGACGTGATGAAGTCGAACCTCAGCGCGCGAAATTTCCGCGTCTTTGGACCCGACGAGACGGCGTCGAATCGGCTACAGGCGATCTACGAGGCCTCAAAGAAACGGTGGCTGGCTGAGACCGAAGCGGTCGACGAAAATCTCGATCCCGAAGGCCGGGTCATGGAAGTACTGAGCGAGCACATGTGCCAGGGGTGGTTGGAAGGCTATCTGCTGACCGGGCGGCACGGCTTCTTCTCCTGCTACGAGGCCTTCATTCACATTATCGACTCGATGTTCAACCAGCATGCCAAGTGGCTGAAGGTGACGCGAGATATTCCATGGCGGAAACCGATCGCTTCGCTGAATTATCTGCTGTCATCCCACGTGTGGCGGCAGGATCACAACGGCTTTTCGCACCAGGACCCCGGATTCATCGATCACGTGGCGAACAAGAAGGCTGATGTAGTTCGCATTTATCTGCCACCCGATGTGAACACACTACTGTCGGTCGGAAGCCATTGTTTGCGGAGTCGTAATTATGTGAATCTGATTATCGCGGGTAAGCAGCCGGCGCCAGTCTGGCTGAACATGGATGCGGCAATCAAGCACTGCACCGTGGGGCTGGGCATCTGGGAGTGGGCATCGAACGAGGGAGACGGCGATCCGGACGTGGTGATGGCCTGCTGCGGAGATGTCCCGACGCTGGAAACGCTGGCAGCTGTGTCGCTGTTGCGTGAGCAGGTGCCCGATCTGAAGATTCGCGTGGTGAATGTGGTGGACCTGATGGCCCTGCAGCCGGTTTCAGAGCACCCGCATGGGATTCCCGACGAGGACTTCGATCGGATGTTCACTTGCGATAAGCCGGTGATCTTTGCGTTTCACGGATACGCGCCGATCGTCCATCGCCTCACCTACCGGCGGAACAATCACGATAATATTCACGTGCGCGCCTACAAGGAAGAAGGAACGACGACGACTCCCTTCGATATGTGCGTGCTGAATGACATGGATCGCTATCGGCTCGCGCTCGATGCTATCCGGCGAGTGCCTCGGCTCCACGATCTGACAGAGGCGGCGACGCAGAAGTTCACCGAATCCCGGCAGCGCCATAAGCTGTACGTCTCGCAATACGGCGAAGACCTGCCCGAAGTGAGGAACTGGCGCTGGAGCGGTGCCGGGGGCAAGGTTTCCTCCAGCCTGGACACGGGCTCCGACAATTGATGAATCCCGGGTCCAGCCCGATACTGGCGATCAACAGCGGCTCGTCGACGCTGAAGTTCGGCTTGTTTGTCGAGGATGGAAGCGAGGAGCGGGCTCTTTTGACGGGCAGCGCTGAAGGCATCGGGAAGGAATCGGGCAGGCTGGAGATTTTGGACGGCGACGGCAAGGCGCTGCTTAAGGAAAACAAAAACTATGCGTCGCAGAAAGAGGCGCTAAGTCACGTTACTGGTTCATTGGCATCCCTGGGCATCGCACAACCGGTAGCAGTTGGGCACCGCATCGTGCATGGCGGACGGCGTCTGCGCGATCACACGCGCATTACGCCCGATGTGCTGGTGACACTCGAGGCATCCGTTCACTTTGCGCCGGTGCATATTCCCGCGTCGCTCATGCTCATCCGGCACACGCAGGATCTCTATCCCGACCTGCCGCAGTTCGCCTGCTTCGACACGGCCTTCCATAAAACGCTGCCGGAAAAAGCCTATCACTATCCGCTGCCAGCGAAGTATCTGGAACAGGGAGTGCAACGGTATGGATTTCATGGGCTTTCGTATGCCTCAATCGTGCACCAGCTTGGCGCAGAGCTGAGACCGCGCACCGTGGTTGCGCACCTGGGAAACGGAGCGAGCCTGGCGGCCCTGCGCGATGGCAAGTCTGTTGATACAAGCATGGGGATGACGCCTACGGGCGGCATTCCGATGAGCACGCGGACGGGTGATCTCGATCCGGGGGTGCTCCTGTACATCCGGAGAACCGAAGTGCTGAGCGGGGACGACCTCGAAGACCTACTGAACCACGAATCGGGTCTGAAAGCGATTGGCGGGAGCAACGACATGCGGGAGTTGCAGAAGTCCGCATCGAATGGCGAGCATATGGCGGCGTTGGCAATCGATATCTTTTGCACGGCCATTGCGAAGACGGTTGCGGCTTTTGCCGTCACGCTTGGCGGGCTGGAGATGCTGGTATTTGCCGGGGGAATCGGCGAGCACAGCACGCAGGTGCGAGCAAATGTGTGCGCGCAGCTGCGTATGCTGGGTGTCGATCTCGAAGCGGACCGAAACAACGCATCGGAGCCGGTTCTATCGAGCGATGTGAGCAGGGTTGCGGTGCGCATTGTTCCCGCGCAGGAAGAAGTACAGATGGCGCGCGAGGTTCGGGCGCTCTTGTAAGCTTCTGCGCTGATCTGGTGAGGGACTGTTGTTAATGCCCTGTCCCGTGCGTCCGTATCTGGTAGGCGATTGCTTCGAGCACTCTTTCTGGGTTGATATCCTTCGGCGCTTCGACGTTCATCTTTGCGCTCATCTGTGCCGTAAGGCGGGCGGCGATCTGTCCGCGCGTGGTCAGATCCATATCGAGCGCACGAGAGAAAAATCGGTCGATCACGTTCAGGTCTTCGGCATTGAGACGCGCGACGGCATCGGCGGGGAGCGCGACGGCGACATTGTGTTGCGACAGGAAGTCCGGTTCTCTTTCCGCTGGCTGAAAGGTTGCCGCGGTGATGGTGCGGGGGCCGGTTCCTCCCCAGATCGGTTCTTCTGTCGCACGTTCATGCACAACCAATGTTCCCGCGGCGAGGTCACCCAGGCGCTTGTGCCAACGATTGCAGACCATGCTGATGACACCTACAAGATAGATCGAAGGAAGCATGTCAACGATGCGAATGAGGTTGCGCGTCATCGATTCGAAGAAGGTGATCTGGCGGCCAGAATCCTGGATAACGCGGATCTTGAAAAGCTTCTTGCCGGGCGTCTGGCCGTTCCATCGCGCTTCAAAGAGCGTGAAATAGCCCCAGTAAATGACAAAGTGGACGAGAATGAGTCCGGCGATGAGCCATTTTTCACCGCTTCGCGAGAGCCCCCCGGCATATGTCTTTGGCGCGGAAGATACAACTAGGACGAAAACCAGAAACAGCGCAACATAAACAGCGATTTGCAGCAGCGTGTCAGCAAGGATGGCAAGAAAGCGGCTTCCGATGCCGGCAATAGGAAAGCGGATTGAGACCTGCTCCGGGGTATCGATGGTGAACTGGTCTGTAAGCGGGTCTGGGAGCGGATCTGGCCGGAGTGGGTCGCGAAATTCGTTCATCTATATGATGTATTTTCGGATTGTACTTTCGACTGCTTATGATTTCTAACCGCTGGATTGAGCAACGGAAAAGCTCGTGGGGCCGATTGGACGCCTTGACGCATCAGGTGGAAAGCTCCGGGATCGGCACCCTTTCTGGAAGTGAGTTGCGGGAGTTTGGGCTGCTGTACCGGCAGGTTGCGTCCGACCTTTCGGCTGTTCGCTCGGACCGGGCCTCGGGCACCCTCGAAGAATACCTGAACCAGCTGTTGAGCCGCGCGCATAACCGCATCTACTCGGGGCGTAAGGCGGGTTTCGGCTCGGTGGTTCGGTTCATGACACAGGAGTATCCGCGCGTCTTCCGGCGTCTCTTTCCATATGTTCTCACCTCCTTTCTGATCTTTCTTGCTGGAGCGACGCTGGGCACGCTTCTTACGCTGAGTCGGCCGGAGTTCATGCGGCTGTTTCTGGGCCCGGCGATGCTGGAGACGATCGACCGGCACGAGATGTGGACACACTCGATTCTGAGTATGAAACCGCAGGCCTCAACCGCGATTCTGACGAATAATATCGGCGTGAGCTTCATGGCCTTTGCCGGAGGTATCGTCGGCGGAGTTGGGACGATCTACATGATGTTCAACAACGGCGTCGTGATGGGCGTGATCGGCACAGCCTGCGCCAGGGCTCACATGGCGCTCGATCTCTTCAGCTTTGTCGCGGCGCATGGAGCGCTGGAGCTGCCGAGCATTTTTATCGCGGGAGGAGCGGGATTGAGGCTGGGGACAGGGTTGCTGTTTCCGGGGATGCTTGCGCGCAAGGACGCGCTGGCGCTGGCGGCAAAGGATGCGATCCAGTTGCTGGCAGGGGTTGTTCCGCTTTTGTTTGTCGCAGGAATGCTGGAGGCGTTTCTGTCGCCTTCGGGCGCACCGAAAGGACTGAAGTTTGCCGTAGGCGGGGTGCTGCTGACTGGGCTGGGGTTCTGGCTGGCTGAGGGGGGAAGAAGTAAGGATAAGCTCTTTGCAAAAATTATCTAGAAAATCTTGAAGTTCACCTCGATATTTACTTCCGCCGGAACTGGATGGCCTTCATACATCGCAGGCTTGAAACGGTACTGCCTCACAGCCTCGATTGCTTTTTCGTCCAGGCCCTTTCCTAACGGTCTCACCACATGCACTTTTTGCGGCACTCCGTTCGTGTCAACAATCACACCCACCAGGCAAATTCCTCCAAGCTTGGCTTGACGCGCCTCCTCGGAAAATTCTGGATTGATCGAGAAAATCACCTGCGGCGCCGACACTCCGTTGCCTGGTCTGTATATTTCAGGCTGTCCCGGTACTTGTACAGTTTGGAGAGCCTGAGATCCATCCACGATCCTCTAACAACCAAGATCCCATTCACATTGGGAACAATCAGATCATTCTTTGGAAGGTTACTGGCTGCAGGCTGTTGGCCGAGGCAAGCAAAGACTGCTAGAACTTGGAATAGGAAGACCGATGTCAGCGCGATTCGGCTGTGTCGCACGCTGGACCTCGCTTCGAAAGAATTATCGCCGGCGCAGCGTGCTGTACAGTGCTTTCTCATCCAGAGCTATTTAGGTTCCCACAGGATGCCTTGGGAGGATCACTCCTTCAACGTGAGGGTGATTTTGCGAGTGTCGCCGCCGGACGAGAGCATGACAATCTCGCCCTGGCTGCGTTTGACGACGGAGGTAAATTTGTCACCCCACTCGACGAGCACGATACTGTCGGGGGTGACCAGTTCGTCGAGGCCGAGGGTGTCGAGCTGCCGTTCGGATTCGATGCGGTAGAGGTCGAGATGGTAGAGCTTGACGACCTTGCCCGCGTGTGTGCCTTCATACTCGTGGATGAGAGTGAATGTAGGGCTTGTGACCTCGTCGGGATCGGCAGCGTCGAGGGCCTCGGCAATGCCCTTGACCAGGGTGGTCTTGCCTGCACCCAGATCGCCGTGCAGGATCAAAAATTTCGGGGGCTTCAGCAGCCTGGCGATTTCATGGCCAGCACGGATGGTGTCAGCGGCGCTGCTGCTTTCGAACTCGTAAACCTTTCGATTTGCAGTTTCGGTGGTCATCGTGCCTCCATGAGCTTTTTTGGCAACCCCTGCAACCAAAGATATCCTCCTGAGTCGTGAGGACGGAAACGAAAAGCACGCCAAAGATGCGCGACGGTGTCCGTGGCCAGCAGTGTGTGCTCGTCTTGCTCACTCACGGCGAAATCGGCGGCTAATCCGTGAAGATAGACAGCTGCGTTTACGGCGTCTGCAACTTGATGGGGATGTTGGGCCACCATGGCGGCTACGATGCCGGTGAGGATGTCTCCACTGCCGCCTTTGGCCATGCCCGGATTGCCCGTCGTGTTGATCGCCATCGCTCCGTCTGGATGCGCAATTAGAGTACGCCATCCTTTTAAAACCAACGTTATTTGGTGGCGAATGGCAAATTCGCGAGCAAGTGGTTCGCGGTTGGCCTGGACTTCTTTTGTGGATATGCCGGCAAGGCGCGCCATTTCGCCGGGATGCGGTGTGAGCACCATCGTTCTGCCGCGCCCTTCGATTTTCTCAGGGTGCCTGGCAAGCATATTGAGCGCGTCGGCATCGAGGACAAGTGGGAGCTGGGTTCTAGCGAGGAGCTCAAGAAGGAAGGCCTCGGTTGCCGGCTCCTGGCCGAGTCCGGGACCGATGGCGAGGACGGTTTTCTTTTCGAGCAGCTGGTCGAAATCGACGTTTGCAGCCGTGATTTCGCCCTGTTCACCCTCTTTGAGTGGAATGGTCATCACCTCGGGCGTGATGCGCGCGACGGTGGCCAGGATGGATTCGGCGATGGCCGCGGTGACTAGTCCCGCGCCGGAGCGCAAAGCGGCCAGCGTGGCCATGGATGCGGCTCCAGCTTTGCCGCGCGCGCCTCCAATCACCAGAACGTGGCCGTACATGCCTTTGTTGCTGTCGGCGATGCGAGGGTTCTGAGTAATGGTCTGCGAGGAGCCTGCCCACGTGAGGTTGAGGCCGGAGCGAACGGCCTCCGCGGGCGAACCGATATCGGCAACGACGATGGGGCCGTAGACGTTTCCCGCCAGATTGCCGCATACATGCGCGAGCTTGGGTGCGGTGAAGGTTACGACGGCGTTTGCGCGAAAGGCTTCTTCAGATGAAAATTCGCGGAAGTCGGCGTCCCAGCCGGATGGGAGATCGATGGCCACGATGGGAACAGAGAGTTTGTTTACCCGATCGCGAAGAGCAGCGGCGACTCCACGGAGAGGCGGCTTAAAACCAGTTCCAACAACTGCGTCGAGAAGCAGATCGGCGTTCAGGAGAATGGCGCGCGCCTGGGGGGAGTCGAGCGACGGCTCGTCGGGAGCCAAGACGGGTGCCAGCTGCATCTCTCCAAATGCGGTCCTAGCTTCGCCCTTCAATTCGTCTGGGTCGCCCAGAAGCAGCACACTCACCGCCCTGCCTCCGGCGGCGAGCGCGCGGGCCGCAACAAAGCCGTCGCCTCCGTTGTTTCCTTTTCCACACAAGACCGTGATTCTACGATGGTTGGGATACTCGCGTTCGACAAACCGCGCCACAGCCTGACCCGCGTGACGCATGAGAACGATTGACGCAATGCCAAATTGCTCAGTCGAAGACCGATCAACGGCGCGCATCTCGTCGGAAGTAAGAATCGGAGTCGTAAGGATTGGTGCCACGCAAGCCATCGTACTCGATCCAGGGCAGCGGAAAATAAAGGGAGTGGTCAATTTCTTTTAGCAACGCGGCGGAGGCCCTTGCCTCCGAACAACGTCCATTAACACGGGACGATGTCCCGGGAATGCCACCCACTCATCAGCGGGATGGGCAGGGCTGTCATTGTGTGGAGGCGCCGTGCTAAATTGCCGTTGTCAAAGAGGTGTCAAGAGGAATTCCGACACTCAAATGAGGGTGCTATCGGTTTTAAGAACGCTGGATCCAGAGTGGGGTGGCCCAGTGGAAGGTGTGCGGCGCATGTCGCAGGCGTTGATCGCTCTTACGAATGGCGCCACTTCCATGGAGATCGCCTATTCGGATTCACCAAATACAACCTGGCATTCAGACTGGAATTCTCCGGTGCACGCTCTCGGCGCTGGCAAGTTTGGCATGTACGGCTATAACGCGGCGCTTGCCCGATGGCTCAGGTCTGAAGTGAAGCGCTTAGAATGTATGAGCATCCGAGAGCGCCGAATCTCGTGGCATGCGAAATGCCGGCGAGACAATCTTCGGGTGAGTACCTATGCAGTTTTTTGCGCGCAGAACGCCTTGAGTAAGGGTTGTGAGGGCTGTGCGAGCGGGGGCCCGTCGTCAACATCGAAACATCCCTTTCCCGAAGATGCAGATTGGTGCGTAAAGGGCCTATGAAAAACACGCGAATCAAGGTGCTGGATGATTTGTCGAATTGGATGGACGGGCGGGGGGTTCTTCGTGAGGATATGGCCTGGGATCATCTGCATTCTTTTGTTCGCTCTGAATTCAATCGCGACCGCACAGCCAAATGCGAAGAAGGTCCTCATTCTCTTTCACTATCCTGCGCCTGTTGTAGATCCTGCTTACGTCGATCTTATTGAAGCCTCATTGCGAGCCCGCGTTCCAGGCAAGTCAACTTCTATATCGAACACATGGAGGCGACGCAAGTTGAAGACAAGGATTACCAGCAAAACCTAATAGATTCTCTTCGACTTACCTATAGTGACCGCAAGCTGGATCTCGTAATGTTGTCGGGTTATCCGTCGCTCGATTTGGTCCTGAGACATCGCAACGAATTGTTTCCTGGCGTGCCCATCGTCTACTTTTCCCTGGAGACTCGCAAAATCGCGGGCCGGACGTGGCCCGGGATCACCGGGATGGCTGAGACCCAGGATGTCAAGGCCGTAATTGATCTCGCGCTTCGTCTTAATCCGGGTACCGACAATATAGCGATCATCACTGGTAAATCGGATATAGAGACGTTCTGGTTGGGAGAACTCCATTCCGAACTTCTCCACTCTCGGAATAAGGAAAAGGAAATTGACCTGATGATCCACTCCTAACGCGCGACCGATGACAGACGCTAGCTTTCCAGTCTCAGTTGACGATTAAGCGCCAATGCACTCACCGATATTTTTACGAACTCAGCGTTCGAGACCGCTCGGTCGAGAGTCCACGGAGAAGCGAATTGACGATTCTTACTGGTTTACTCCGGTGGTTGGGGTGGGCGTGTTGTCGATAACCGGGGACGCTGCGGGCAGCACAGGGATTTGTTCCGCCGGTTGTTTGGCCGCGAAGTAGCTATGATCCCAGAGATTGCGGTAGAAATAGCCGGTCAACTCGGCGGCCTTGGGGCCGAAGGTGGGACGTCCGCCTTCGAGGAAGATGACAGTAACGATTCGTCCGTACTGGGTATCGGCGTAAGAGGCGAACCAGCCGAAACGGGTGCCGTTGTTGGAGCACGTGCCGGTCTTGCCCATGACTGGGAACTGATTGAAGTTGGCTTTCAGGGAGCGTGCGGTTCCGTACTCGACCGCTGCGTGCATGCCGTCCTGGATTTCAGGGATAAGATTTGCGATGTCCAGGGTCCGCTTGATGTGGGGCTGCAGGTTCAGCGCTTCTTCCGGAGTGGTCGGGTGTTGGAGATAGAAAAGTGTTCCACCATTGGCAATGGACGAGACTAGCGCACCGAGTTGCAGAGGAGTCATCGAAACGCTTTCGCCAAAGGAGCACATGCGACCGACGCCGCCGCGATCGGCGGGAAGCGGTTGATCGGGATAGACGCCTAATTGTTCACCGGGAATGTTGTAGCCGGCGAGTTCTCCGAGGCCGAACTGATTGGCATAGTGGCGGACTCGTTCGAAACCGAGGTTGCGGCCGAGGGTCTCGAAATAAAGATTGTTGGAGTGGGCAAGCGCCTCGGTCAGATTAAGGTGGTACGACCCGCCGAGGTTGACCGGCGTATCCTTGGTGATAATGCCTTCCGAGAGGGCAGCCAGAGCGACAGAGACCTTGATGGTAGAGCACGGTTCGGCGCCGCTCGATAGCGCAAGCTTCTGGTTGATCATGGCCAGAATGCGGCCGTTGCTCGGGTCGATGGCGACGACCGTGCCATACATGTTACCGAGCGCAGCAATCGCCGCCTGACGTACGACAGGATCTTCACCGGCCGTGATATCGCCCCGCGTGAGGTCGGTATCCGCAAAGGAGCTGACGTAGAAGCGCTCAGAGCCTCCACCGCGGCGGACGGTGAGCGATGCGCGGCGCATATGAGCCGAGCTGGGATGGTGCACCGTCGCTGTGGTGGCTGCCACGCGGTGACTGTGCTGCATACTGCTGATGCGCTTTTGTGCGCTGACGGATTCCTGCACATGCGCACGGCTACGATGCGACGCGTGGTGAGTTGTCGTGGCGGTCGGAGTTGCGCTAGGGGTCGCGCCCGCGGCGAGCGAGAAGGGCAGCGCGATCAGGACTGCCGAACATAGAGTATGAATACGGCGAGAAGGAATAAGGCGTCTCATCAATATCCTCAACAATAACCCAAGTCTCAAACCTGAGACCAGACAACTCTGCTCGATCTTACGCACAGAACCAGCCTGGTAAGCCGGTAAATCGTTCCGGTCCGCGTATGGGAATTCCCGATTTGGGATTGCACCCGAAAACAGAAATTCGTTCGATTAAATTACTAACCGCGTTTTTTGCAAGAAGTTTCGTGCTTTACGGCAAAAGCAGCGCGCCCTTTCAAAACTTACAATATCTAGACAAATGTTCAAAAAACTCTTTGTTCTTGATCGTTACGTTATCGTACTTTGCGTTTCAGGCCATTGAAAAAAACGAACGAGTCTGGAAAGGAAATTCTATAGCGCTCCTCGCCGTAAAAATGCCGGGATATCGAGATTTTCTTCATTGTGCTGATTGTGGCCGTGCTCGAATACTTCGGCTTGATCGACGGGCTCGGCTATAGCGACGGCAACCGGTTCCTCAAAACTCTCAGCGGCGGCGCTGGCGATGATGTTGGACACGTGATAGTAGACAGCTTCGCGATCCTCTGAATCCTCATAGGCTGATTCCGAAGCGACGGGCTCGGAGAAGACCGGCACTTCGACATATTCCCGCCGTGTGGCGGACGCCGCGCCAGAGGCAAAGACAGGCTCCTCCACTTCTTCACTGGCGAAGCGAGGTGTGATTGGCTGCGCTGCGAAGTCCATGCGCGGAATAATCGGCGCATGCAGAGCAGGTGGATTCAGTGCTGCGTTCAACATCCGCTCGCGGCGACCGGGCATCTCCTGACGAAAGCCGGTGGCAATAACGGTAATCTTGACTTCGTCTCCCATGTTTTCGTCGAGCACGGCTCCGAAGATAATGTTAGCTTCTTCGTGCGCTGCGTTCTGGATAAGGGTTGACGCCTCGTTGACTTCGCTCAGCTTCAGAGAACTCGACCCGCTGATGTTGATGAGAATGCCGCGGGCTCCGTCGATGGCTCCGTCTTCGAGCAGAGGCGAGGCCATGGCGGCCTGTGCTGCCTCGATGGCACGATTGTTGCCGCCGCGAACGGCGGTGCCCATGACGGCATAACCCATCCCAGCCATGGTGGTTTTTACGTCGGCGAAGTCGCGATTGATGATACCGGGGATAGTGATGATATCGGAGATGCCCTGCACGCCTTGACGCAGGACGTCGTCGGCGATACGGAACGACTCGAAGAAGCCGGCGTCCTTGGCGACGGCGAGCAGCTTCTCGTTGGGGATGACAATCATCGTGTCGACGCTGTCGAGCAGCTCCTGCATGCCGCGTTCGGACTGCGCCATACGGCGCTTGCCTTCGAAGGCAAAGGGCCGGGTGACGACGGCGACGGTGAGCGCGCCCATTTCGCTGGCGAGCGAGGCGATAACGGGGGCAGCTCCAGTGCCGGTGCCGCCGCCGAGGCCCGCGGTGACAAAAACCATGTCAGCGCCTTCGAGGGCTTCGATGATTTTTTCCGAATCCTCGAGGGCGGCCTTGCGGCCGATGTCGGGATTCGCACCCGCTCCGAGGCCAGCGGTGAGCTTGGTGCCCAGCTGCAGTTTGACGGGAGCCTGCGAGAGCTGCAGGGCCTGGCGATCGGTGTTGGCGACGATGAACTCCACGCCTTCGACGCGCGCAGAGATCATGCGATTGACGGCGTTGCCGCCTCCACCGCCGACGCCGATCACTTTGATTCTGGCCCCATGCGCGACTTCGTCGTGATATTGAATGCGAATTTCGTCTGGATGATTCATCGGCTTCGACTCCTATAGGCTTCCGGCAAAGATGGCGCGCAGCTTCGCGCGCAGGCTATGGTCTTCCGCAGCACGCATGACGCTGGTGCGGTGGGTGTAGAGCAGGGTTCCGATCAAGGTGGCGCATTCTGGCTGAGCGAGTTCCTGGGGCATACGGGAGAGAGGAACGGGGGAACCGATGCGGGCGGGTACACGTAACTGGCTCTCTGCGACATCGAGCAGGCCGGTGAGGCGGGCACCGCCTCCGGTCAGGACACAGCCAGCGCCGAGGGCTTCGAGGACGCCGCCTTGACGCAGGTTGTCGCGCAGCATATGGAAGAGCTCGCGGGCGCGGGGCTCAAGGATTTCGCCGATGAGTCTCTGCCTGACCACACGCGGCTCAAAGCCGGGCATCCCCTGCAGCTCGATTTCGCTGAGCTGCGGCACAGAGGTGACGACTGCGTTGCCGTACTGGCACTTGATCCACTCGGCCTCCGGGGGCGTTACGTGCAGCCCAACGGCAAGATCGTTGGAGAAGTGTTCGCCGCCAATAGGGATGACCGAGGTATGCGCGACGGAGCCCTCGAAGTAGACGATGAGTTCAGAGGTGCTTGCGCCGATGTCGATGAGGCAGACGCCGAGCTCACGCTCGTCTGCGGAGATGGTGGCCTCGGCAGCGGCGATGGATTCGAAGACAGTTTCAGTGACTTCAAGGCCGGCCTTGTTGGCGCAGGTGACGATGCTCTGCTGGGCGCTGGCGGAGCACGTGGCGATGTGAAGATTTACTTCGAGACGATTGCCCACCATGCCTACCGGATCGTGAATGCCGGGCTGCTCATCAAGGATGAACTGCTGAGGCAGGAGGTGGATGATCTCGCGGTCGGTCGGGAGAGAAATGGAACGGGCGCGATCGACGGCGGCGCGGACTTCCTCGCGGGTGATCTCGCGCATGCGTGTACCCAAGCTGATACCGCCGCGGCTGTTCACGCCACGAATGTTTGGCCCGCCTATGGAGATGACGCAGCGTTCAACGATCGCGTCGGCGCGCTTTTCGGCGAGGGTGGCGGCCTGGTTGATGGACTCGACCGCGGGGCGGATCTCGGCGATGACGCCCTTGCGCATGCCTGCGGAGTCGACGATGCCATGACCACGGTAACGCAAGGCCCCGTCATTCAATTCGGCGATCAGGACGCGAGTTTTGGCGCTACCGGCGTCGAGGACGGCGATGAGGTTGTCTGCCTTCTGGCTCATCCCGTCACCCCTCCGGCATGCTTCCGCGGTGTTGCAGGCGCGGGATGTTTTTTGGTCGCAGTTGAAGACGGAGTTGTCGTTACCGGCGCAGCTTCAGGTTGCGAGGTTGCGTATGGGTTTGTTTCGGCGGGGCGACCATCTGCCATCTTAAGTACGACTTGGGTGTCATAGCGGAGATCGACCGAGGCCAGATGCGGATACTGCTGCCGCCACTCCGCGAGATGCGCCTCGTAAGTGCGATACCTGGCGAGAAACCTTTCGTCACCGAAGTGCAGCAGCATGTCCGAGGCGCCGGCGGGCAGTGTTGCGCGCACATCTTCGGGGTCGGACAAGTCGACTTCGCTGAGGTCGGAGGAGATCTTCTCGCCGCTAGAGTCAAGATCGGCGATGAACTTCTGATAGAGATGCATGCGGGGTCCGCGGACGGAAAGAGGATCGTTGGGGTTGATGCCCGCGACGACGGGGAAGGAGAAGTGGCGCGCAGCCATCATCGATGGGGGCATGCTGAGGATCACTCCATCGACATCGACGAGCTCGACCTTTTCTCCGATGCGGACAAAGGCGATTGGCGTGCGCTCGCGGACGGCGACCCGCAGCTGGTTAGGCAGGAGACGCATAACGGTTGCATGTTCCACCCAGGGGATGCGTTCCAATTCGGTACGGCGGGCGGCCAGAGGGATGAAGAAGACGTTGCGGCCGATGTCCGAACCGAAGACTGAGAGCAGGTCTTCGCGGGTGAGCTGACTGTTGCCCATGGTCTGTATGGAGGCGGCCGTATCGATGCGGAAGCGTGGGTCGCGATCGAGAAAATCGCGTACTTCGATCATCAGCGCGATGATACCGGCAAATGCGATGAGCATTGAACTCAGGAGTACGATGCGTCCCCAGCGGGTTTTCGCCCAGTAGGGCAGAACGCCCTTGCGCACGGGCACACGGCGACGGGTGCGCAGGAAGGCGTCGTCCTCGCCTACGCCCTCCGCGACTTTCGCGGCAAGTCGATCTACCGAGAGGTCCCGATCGGCGCGCGAGCGGGATGCGGAGGCCGGGCGTAGAAATCCTTCGTTCCGCTCATCATCGACAAGCGTAGCTCCACGGCTTGTAGGTGCTTCAGTTTTCGCCACGGCCGAGCAGGTCGTGAGAGTCGCCGCTTTGACTATAGCGTGCAGGAAGGTGTGAATCGGCTGGGGAAATGCGGGGGGAATCAAGAAAGGCAGGGATTAGAGGATTAGCGATTAGAAATTGGATCAAATTGTTGTGAAAGAATCCCCGCGAGCTTTGGGTTCCCCTCTCCCCCTCGAACGTGCCTCCTGAGGTTGTCTTGCCGCGACCGGCCAGACCTGAAATGTAGGCCACTGAGCTTTCTTCCTCGAGCCTGGTTCGCAGCGTTTCGATCTCCGGCTCGTGCCCGATGAAGAGCGGCGGGCGCTGGGGCAGATCAACGACTGGCGGCGGGGCCGGACGCAGACCGAGGAGCCATGTTCTGATCTGACGAAAGCCTTCGGGGCTGGTTGGTCCTGAGGCCGAAGTATTTCTTGTCGCGCAAAAAGTGTGGGATCTGGCAGTCGCGGCAGAGAACGCCAGCGAGCCTGGTGCGCTGGCTGTTCACCTGATCCCAATAGGCATCGGTCCATTCTTCCTTGACCCCATTCGATTCGACCGAGTCGGGCGAGAGATAGCCGAACGACGTTGGCGTCGAGGCCTTGGCCAATCTTCACGACGATGGTTTCGCCATAGCCGATCTCGCGCTCGTCGAGCCAGACCTGGATTTCGCCTCCGGTGTCCAAGGCGCCGGCCAGGTCGCGGACGAAGGGCTCGTCCTTGCTCGAATGCGAGAAAGAGACGCTGACCATGGTGCTGCCATATAAGCGAAGCGCCGATACTTGTTCCTTGTTGACACCCATTCAAGCCCGCGGGCTTGAATGGGGCACCCTCTGCACCTTGCAGCTATGAAAAGCAGGCCCCTTCTGCTGCGCTCAGGGCAAACTCCGCTCAAGGTGACGGATTAAGAAGGTTGCGGCTTCTCGAGTTCGGTCTCGAACTTCTCAGGATCCTGCCGATAGCGCGCTACATCTGTCCGGACTCCTTCAAGAGTCTCGTTCCGCAAGAGGATCACCCGGGTCGACACGACGGGAATTCCCTCGAGCAGCGCCCTGAGCTCTTCCGCGGAGCCAGCCGGATGAGCCTGCAGGCGCGCGGCTTCGGCCGGGATGGGAGATGGGGACGATGTACACGGTTGTGGGGCCACCGTTCCGCCGTTCACAACCTGGTCGGCGAAAACACCCTCAAAGGTTGGCGCCGAGAGCACTCTCTGGCTTTGTTTGGCTTCGTTGAGCGACACTCCCGCCCACTTAAGGAGGGTGGCGACAAAGGAGGCGTGATCGAAGTCGTACTTCGAACCTTCAGGCGCCCGAAAGACCGTGGCCGGCCTTACATAGGGAGAGACGAGGATGGTGGGCACGCGTGCTCCAAAGAGATCGAACTTGAAGCCGTTTTCGCGGCCATCCTTGCCATCGGGGTTGACGCCGCCCCATGGCGGAGAGACGTGATCGTAGGTGCCGCCATGCTCATCGAAGGTGATGATGAACAGCGTCTCATTCTTTTTCCACTGCGGGCCGCCGGTCAGCGTCTGGTAGACATCATGGAGAAAACTCTCTCCCTGGCATATATGGGCCGGAGGATGATAATCGGTTCCCTCCTTCAGAGGAAATACATCTGTCCATTTCGGCTCAAGGTAACTGAATGCCGGGAGGCTTCCATCGGCCGCCCGGGATTTGAAGATCGTGATGTCGCCGATCTCTCCGCCCGGTGACATCTGCGGGAAGAGGTGCTCAGTGTACGATTTTCCCTTGTGATAGACGTCCGTGAAATAGAGCCCCCAACTCTTGCCGCCCTCCAGGAGCCAGTTGAAGATCGTTTTCACGCCTGAAAACGGCGGTTCCGGTCCAGTCAGGCTTAAGTTGCTCTCGCGTCCGAGGGAGGTGCCGCAGATGGAGTAGGCGCGGTTGGGGCTCGTGTCCGACGGCACGGAGCAGAACCAGCGGTCGCTGACCGCGTATTGAGCCGCGAGCGCATTGATTACCCGGGCCTGAGCCGGCGTGTAGGTCCAGAGGATGTCATGGCCCTTCCAGGTGAAATCTGTCCAGTAGTAATAGTCCTGCAGGAAACCCTGCATTGCCGGAGGCCCGCCGTTCGATGACGGCAGACCTGGGATGACCTTCTGGCCGCCAAAGAACTGGTTCATGACCCCTTTCCAGCTATGATCCTTGGCCCTGATATCTACCGGCCACGCCCGCAGGGCTTCATAAGGATCGAGGTACGGCACCGCGTATCCCTGCCCGTTCTGCCAGATGTCGTCCGATATGGGAATTACGTTAACGGCGGTGCCATCGCTGTCAGGATTCGAGTACTTTCCGTCCACGAGACCGTCGTACTGCTTCGGGCTATTGGAGGGATAGAAATAACCGGGAACGGCGTCTTTGTACAACCATCCAAGTAGGTTGTCCAACGACCGGTTTTCAAGCATGAGGAAAACGATGTTCTTCACCTGAGGCAGGATCGATTCCGGCATTATTGTTCCCTCCGAATTTATGGCGATTGATGGCGCGGGGTCCAACAGGGAAGACACAACCAGGAAGTTTTCGAGTTGAATTGATGGGGGAGGCGATCTCCGGAGTGATTGGTTGAAATCTGTCCCTCCGGCGGCGCTGAAAACTTCCCGGGCGCGTCTTTCGGTTTATGTATTCATCTGCTCAGATTGCGCAGTTTTCTAGCTGCTGCATACGGCTCCAGGGTATGCTCCTGTCTTTGCGACAGACTTGTATGACTTGGAAGTGGCGTCCCAGATCAGATACCTTGCCTCAAAGCCCGGTTGGACTGACGTCGAGGTCACGTAACTTTTTGCCTTTTCCGCCCAATACCAGTTATTGCCTCCAATATAGCTGCCATCAGGGTCAGTGGTGTTCTTATAAAGACCAACCCAGTCATAAGTACCTGTTGCAGTGGCTGACCAAGATAGCGTGAACCAACCGTTATTCGATGGACCCAGGCAGACTTTTTGTGCTGAACTCGCCGCTCCAGCCGCAATCTGTCCTGCAACCAGCTCTTGCGCCGCATGCTCGGGAGTCAAAGTTTCCTTTTCGTTTGCCATATCTTTCTCCTGATTTATCGAGTTATGGATTCATTGGTATTATCCGGGGATCGTTATCGATAACATCACAATATTTGGTGTAAATGACAGCCGCCGGTGGCCTGCCCGGTCTTTTATGCCAATGGTCAGCCAGTGTATCTTAGTTATTGAATGGTTGCACATTACGAAACATTAATTATTTACACGATCAATCCAGGCGGCTAACTGCTTCTACCATTTACCTTTTGATCCCCGTCCGACCGGATCAACCGGGCCGCCTCTTCAGTGCTGTGTGCTGTATAGGTCGAATTATTCGATGGCCAGCGGAGAAATCGTGCGGAGTCAGATCATGGCAAGCGGTCGAATATCGGGCGCACATATCCTGATGCTATCCGTTCAACTTATCCGTAGCATTAGAGATAAGTTACCGATGTCAGCAGGGGTATGTCTTAGCTCAAATACAAAGGAATGATTACTTATAGATAAGTTACTGATTGCCAGCGACAAGCTAGTGACCAAATGATTATCACGCCTGAAGCATGAAGCGACCCGACTTGCCTGTCAGCCGCTGGGCTAGGGATTCTTTGCGGCGGCCTTGTCGGCTTCGGCCACTGCTTTCCTGAACTGGTCCACAGCGGGGACGGAGGGAGAATGGAGGCCGTCCTTGGCCATATATCTCCAGGCTGGGGGGGAGTCGAGGGGATGGTCCACTCCTCCCTGGAGGACGATGAACGAGTCATCCGAACCGCCAGCTTCGATCTGAGCATGAGGCGTGTTATCGGCGGGCCCAGTGCCGCTGGACAGATTCGGCGGCCGGCCCTGCTGCACGCCGATACCCACTGCATTATCGGTGGCGTTGATGCTGCCGACCCGATCGTTCTGGCGGGGATCGCTGATCGTCGGCTCTGCCAGACGCCCGCTCCCCTTGCGCACCATGATGATCAAATCCGCATATTGGGTGCTCACAATGGGTTCAAATCTGCCCCAGCTCAGTAGCGCGGCCTCGACATCCTTTTGCGCCACTTGGTTGGCACGTGGATCGTCGACCGATACGCCTGCAGTGGGGTCGATGATGACGGCGACGGTTCGGGCTCTGAGTACATAGGCGGGCAGAATGTTCTTCTTCTTGTCCTTCGCGAGTCCCGCCGTCGTCAGCAGCAGAGTCGCGATGAACACAGCAGCAGCGCGCTTGCGCATATCAGCCTCCTGAGCCTCTTCGCGACCATTCTACGCCGATCAGCCTAGGCCGACACGTAACGAACGGTCCTGAGATTCAGACGGAACCGCTCCCTTCGAAAGACTCATGGCAGGCAATACTGCTGGTCAAGACTATGAGTACAGGGCGTACGACTACTTTGGTGGGGTACGGGAGTCCCACTGCAGGCAATCGCCCACAGGATTATAGGTGTTCAGGGCGACGCAACCGGCGACGCTGTGCCTCTGAGCGTTTTTACCGCTGAAGGGCGCGAGCGCTGGCGGCCCCAATACGCCCAGCGCGGCACTGTCCCACGTTGAGGGAACGAGAGAGCCGTGCTTGATATCGAGGGCAAGTGGAGCGAGGGGCGGCGAGTCCTTTACGGGTTCGAATGTAAGCGTCACCTGCTTGCCTTTCTGGGTCCAATGAGCGTGCCAGGTTTGCGGGTCTTTGCCCGTCCAATTCTGTTGCAGAATGGCCGTGCCGTCCTCGGCAAATTCAATAAGAACCACGCGATGCACTTCCTGAGTGATGCCGCCACTGCCTGAGTAAACGCCTTTCAGCTTGCCGGCATGAGCGGCTGAAACAGCGAGAAGCACGAGAGTGAGAGTAGAAGCACGACGAAGCCAGGAGCGCATGTAGGAGCAATCCTACACAAAAGTCGTGCGTCCTTCCCAGGTCCCGAGCTTCTCCAGCTTTTCCAACTTTTCCAGCACTCGTGGGGCTATCTGCGATACATTGCCGGCGCCGAGGGTGAGGATTAGGTCATTGGCTTCTGCGTTGTGGATGACTTGCGCAATCGCCTGTTCACTGGAGGCGGCGTACTCCACGCCTTCGCGGCCCAGAGCCGCAACCAGCGCCTGGGCGTTGACGCCTTCGATGGGTTCTTCGCTGGCAGCGTAGATATCGAGCACTTCGACGGTGGCCGCGTCGTCAAAGGCCTTGATGAAGTCCTCGAATAAATCGCGAGTACGGGTGTAGCGGTGCGGCTGGAAGATCACATGAATGCGGCTGTAGTTGCAATCGCGGGCGGCGCGAAGAGTGGCCCGGATTTCGGTAGGGTGGTGTCCATAGTCATCGATGACGGCGATGCCGTTGACGCAGCCTTTGAGCTGGAAGCGGCGATCGACACCACGAAAATTCTTCAATCCCTGCGCGATGGCTTCGGGTTTGATTTCCAGCTGATGGGCGATGGTTACGGCGGCGGTTGCGTTGAGAACATTGTGCAGTCCAGGCACATGCAGTTCGAAGGGGCCAAGAACACTGATCTCGGCGCTTCCGTTCGCGGCTACTTCGAAACGTGAGCGCACTCCTTCTACGGGTGGGAGCATGCGCAGGATATAGTCTGCGCGGGAATTGGTTCCGTAGGTGAAGACCCTTCGCCGAACACGAGGCAGGATGGCGGACAGTCGTGGATCGTCGAGACAGGCCACGCAAGCGCCGTAAAACGGCACTCGATCCATGAATTCGACGAATGCGTTTTCGACGTCGGCCATATCGCGGTAGCAATCCATGTGCTCGCGGTCGAGGTTGGTGACCACGGCTAGAATGGGGGACAACTTCAAAAAGGAGCGATCGCTCTCATCGGCCTCAGCGACGAGATATTGCGACTTGCCGAGGCGCGCGTTGGAGCCGAGAGCGTCGACGCGGCCTCCGACGACGACTGTGGGATCGAGGCCACCAGCGGCGAGGACTGTCGCGATCATGGATGTAGTGGTGGTCTTGCCGTGCATGCCGGCGACGGCGATTCCGTACTTGAGACGCATGAGCTCGGCGAGCATCTCGGCGCGCTGGATGACGGGGATTTTGCGACGGCGGGCTTCGACGACTTCAGGATTGCGCTCGTTGATGGCGGAACTGGTGACGACGACTCCCGCGCCCACGACGTTCGCGGCGGCGTGGCCCTCGAAGATGTTCGCGCCGAGCAATGCGAGGCGTTCCGTGATCGATGTGCTTCGCAGGTCGGAACCGCTGACGGTGTTGCCGAGGTTGAGGAGGATTTCGGCGATGCCGCTCATGCCAATGCCGCCGATGCCTATGAAGTGGACGCGCTGTGGTTTCAGAAACATGATGCTGATCTAAAGTGCCTACGTTACTCTAACAGCGCCGTTCGGAGATACCGATGCGTTCTCGCTTCCCTGCCCCTCTATTCGTGTTGTGCGCCCTGATGCTGAGCGCTGTCCAGCTTGCTGCCCAGCTTGCCGCGCCACATGTGCGCATTTCGCAAGGAGATCTCGATGGCGAAGTCTCCGACATGGGCCCACTCGCCTTCAAAGGCATTCCTTTCGCTGTGCCTCCGATTGGCAATCTACGCTGGCGCGAGCCGAAACCCGCGTCGGGATGGACGGGCGTCCGCGATGCGACGAAATTCGGGGCGCCATGCATGCAGCCCGAGACGCAGCTCTTCGGTATTTCACGCGCTCAGATGAGCGAGGACTGCCTCTATCTCAATGTGTGGACCCCATCGCTCAAGCCGACTCAACCGGCTCCCGTGATGGTCTTTATTCATGGCGGGTCGTTTATTACCGGCTCGGGTTCGCAGGCGCAGTACGACGGCGCCAATCTGGCCAATCGGGGAGTTGTGGTCGTCACTCTCAACTATCGCCTCGGCATCCTCGGCTTCCTCGCCCACCCCGATCTGAGCGCTGAATCGCCACGGCATACGTCTGGAAATTATGGGCTGCTCGACCAGATGGCCGCTCTGCGCTGGGTGCGGCAGAACATTGCCTCCTTTGGAGGAGACGCTCGCAACGTCACTGTCTTCGGAGAGTCCGCGGGCGCCTCCAGCATCGGCTATTTGCTGGTCGCGCCCGATGCAAAGGACCTCTTCGACAAGGCCATCCTCGAAAGCCCGAGCATGGTCTTTCAGCCCGCGCCGGAATTGAGTAGGGAGTATCGCGGCCTCGCCAGCATGGAAAGCATTGGCGTCGCCGCCGCTCCTCACATCGCCAATCTGCGCAGCCTCAATAGCGATGAAGTAATGGCGCGCGGCTCCGAGGCCGCGCAAAGAATTTTCGCTGGAGGCATAGCACGAGCGCGTCTGCGGCCTGAAACCCCGCTCAATGACCCGTCCTTCGTGCCGTCGCCGTGGGCTCCGTTCGCCGATGGCGTTATGATTCCGAGTCAGCCTGCGCAGCTCTTCACAGAAAACCGCGCCATGCGTATTCCCGTTTTAGTGGGGACAAACACCAATGAAGGAAATCTCTTTCTACGGCGCTACCATCCTACCGATACGAACAGCTTCAACGCCTGGGTGGAGCAGGCATTCGCTCCCTGCGGCAAGCGGGTGCTGGCCCTGTATGAACCGGCGTCTCCCACATCTCCGGAGCAGATTCATGCGGCGGCCGACCACGTGCTCACCGACTCCATTCAGCTCTACAACGCTTTTTCCATCGCGCGGGCGACGCACGGGTTTCTGTATCGCTTCACGCACATCAACCCGATTGGTGAGGCGTCAGGCATGGGCGCGTTTCATGGCTCGGAACTTGTTTATGTCTTCGGACACACGCATCAAGCCGACGAGCATGCGCCGATGCTGCAATTCAAGGCCGCCGATCACCGGCTCTCCGACCAGATGATGACCATGTGGGTGCATTTTGCGAGGACGGGCGATCCGCGTCTGATGATGAGCTCGGGGTGGACGCGTATTGGATCGAATGGTGAGGTTCCCTACATGGCCTTCGGCGACACGTTTGAAGTGAAAGATCTGCCGGATACATCGCTGCAAATCTTCAGTGAGTTGTGGCCGCCTTCAGGCAAGCTGCCGACGTGTGCGAAGAAATGAAATAGGCCGCGAAGGAATATCTTGCTTCCCACGCTTTGCTGGCAAAGGAAGGGGCACCCTCACCAACGTGCGCGATGCATGAAGCGCTTGAAAGTTGCACGGGCACGAGAAAATAAACTTCGCAACAATTCAACGAAGCTGTGGTTCACATACTCAGAGCAGTTCGGAAGAGCAAAGCTCAACCGGACTGAGCCAGCGGATGGTCGATAGATGGTCGAAGCCCCGCTCGAAAGGAGCTCGTATGAAACGCATTCTTCGCACTCTTGCACTTACTGGCATTGTGACAGCAGCTGCTGTTGCGGGACAGGCACAGGCCCAGGCACAGGTTGGATTCGCGGTCCGCGTCAATCCTGCATCCGTTTTTCCCGCACCGCTCTATTACAACGCTGCTTATGTGCCGCCTTGCCCCGGTGTGGATTTCTTCTGGACATCCGGCTATTACGCGGGAACGGCCTGGGTGCCGGGCCGCTGGGTGCATCGTGACCGTTTCTACGTCGCGCATCGCGACTATCGCTTCGATCATCGCGGCTGGAACTACGGACGGCGCTAAGAGAGCCGACTCCGTCAGCCGCCCGAGCGGCGTCTCCCAGGCGCGCTCGAACCTGCACCCGGATGTTCCCGCATCCGGGTGCGCTGTTTTTGGTGCAAAAAACTTTGCCGCTTTTGTGGTATCGAAAGACCTTTCAAGTATCGAATCCCAGCAACTTTTCTCCACATCTGCTGTTATAAGAGGTAGGCTTCAGATATACCCGAAAAGAGATTTTAAGACGGGGATCTTGGGAGCCGCGTCACCCTGAATTTGATCTACGGGAACGACGAGGAGGGTTTACAAATGCGCATTCTGCGCTCATCACTTTTGGTTTTACTGCTGGCTCTTCCCCTGGCGTTGATGATGCCTTCGCAGGCAAATGCTCAGGTTGCAGTTGGAATCGGTATTGGACCAGAAATCGGTTATCCCGCACCCGCCTATATAGGCGGCCCCCCGGTATGCGGCTGGGGCTATTACCCCTTTTATCCTTATGCCTGCGCACCCTATGGATACTACGGATCTAGTTGGTTCCTGGGTGGCGTGTTTATTGGGGCTGGCCCCTGGTATCACGGTTATTATGGACACCCGTGGGGTTGGGGCTACGGGCGTGTAGGCTACGGCTGGGGCGGCGGTTACGGCTATCGCGGGGGAGGCTTCTACGGTGGACATCCAGGCTTCGGAACGCCTGGCGGTATACGTCCTACTCCCTATGCCGGAGGCCGTGCGGGATTCGGCGCGACCAACGGCTATCGCAGCACCGGCTTCGGTAACGGCTTCCGTGGCACGACTGGCTATAGTGGAGTTTCCGGATTCCACGGCGCGCCAGGCTCCAGCG
>Ga0206795_1008_pt1 | contig 47132 bp, 55 predicted proteins | sample Alteio_BWOrgCont_71_FD_152872 | JGI IMG/M metagenome (GOLD analysis project Ga0206795, IMG submission 152872) | Enriched cells from forest soil in Barre Woods Harvard Forest LTER site, Petersham, Massachusetts, United States -... | ecosystem: Environmental > Terrestrial > Soil > Temperate forest >... | reverse complement strand
AGGCAGATGGCATTTCATCATCAAGAAATTCAGGCGCTCCAAGCAACTCATCCAAATCAAACTCACCAGAATGATTAGTTTCTAAAGGCTCAGAATCACCGCCTGATCCAAAAAATTTAGAAGTAAATAAAAATGGGGACTCTCGAGAAGTATTTTTCTGTTTCGGTGCTGTTGGTTTTTTTTGCTGTGCTTTTCTTGATCTATTAGTGGAAGCTGCTTTTCCACCATACTCTGAGTCATCATCAGATGTATCATCAGTCAACACGTGCTCTGAGTCATCATCGTCATCAGATGTATCATCAGTCGACACTTGAGGTTTTTTTGAAGCTACTTTTCGTCCTATAGCGCGCATATGGTCTGTTACGGTTGGGGCAGCAGGAGTTTCGACAATATTTCCAGCTCTTCTTTTTGAGGCAGATGGCATTTCATCTTTATCATCCTCTGAGTCATAGTCGTCATCAGATGTATCATGAGTCAACACTTGACGTTTTTTTGAAGCTACTATATCGAAATCAAGAACTGCATTATCTGTCGGATCAAAATCAAGAAATTCAGGCGCTCCAAGCAACTCATCCAAATCAAACTCACCAGAATGATTAGTTTCTAAAGGCTCAGAATCACCGCCTGATCCAAAAAGTTTAGAAGTAAATAAAAATGCGGACTTTCGAGAAGTATTTTTCTGTTTCGGTGCTGTTGGTTTTTTTTGCTGTCTTTTTCTTGATCTATTAGTGGAAGCTGCCTTTTCATCGTACTCTGAGTCATCGTCAGACGTATCATCAGTCAACACTTGCTCTGAGTCATCATCGTCATCAGATGTATCATCAGTCGACACTTGAGGTTTTTTTGAAGCTACCGACGATTGAGGTTTTTTTGAAGCTACTTTTCGTGCTATAGCATCTGCATGGGCTGTTGCGGTTGGGGCAGCAGGAGTTTCGACAATATTTCCAGCTCTTCTTTTTGAGGCAGATGGCATTTCATCAACATCTTTTACCGCTGAATCATCATCTGATGCTTCTCCATAAGAGACTTTTCGTTTTCCCTGAGTTGACGCGATTTTATCGATTATCTGACGTGGAAAATTTGGTTGTGATATCAGCTTTTTTAGTGAATTTCCTGTTGAGTCAAGAAGCGCTTCAATGGCCCCCTTAATATTAACCTCATTTATTTTGACACTTCTATTATATGGCTTAATTTCACAAACATCGCTCGTGCCAATATCATCGGAAATTTGATAAATACCTGACAGGCCCCCAATAGCAGTTACCGTTATTTTCGACACGAAAGCACCTCATTTAGCTTTTGTTTTTTTTAGACCCGCGAACTTTTCTTTTTACGCTTGCTGTTGTCAAGATTTATTTTCAACTATTAGAACAATACGGTGACCCCTTTCGTCTGACCTGTCCCGGGATTTTGCGTTCAGGAGAAAAAAGTCGATATAAAACCATTGAAATCTTAAATGCTAAGAAGAGGCCTGGCTGGTATTAAAAAAGCAACCCAGCCAAAACTTCTTCAACATGTCCGGGAACGGAGACCTTTCGATACTCTTTCATTAAAGTAGCTTATATACTACTATCTATTCGAGACAGGAGGTCAGATGAATGAGAAAACTGAGGTATTGCAGGGCTGACAATGGAAAAGAGCCCTGCAGGGATTGGTTGACTGGGTTGAAGGATATGATGGGGGTCACGCATATCAATAAACGACTTGAACGATTATCTTTGGGACAAAGGGGAGACTCAGAGTCTGTGGGAGAGGGGGTTTTTGAGCTACGCATTCATTGGGGGCCGGGATACAGGCTCTACTATGCCGAGCAGGGTCACGAAATCATTATTCTCCTTTACGGTGGAAATAAAAAATCTCAACAAAGAGATATTGATCGAGCAATAAAGTATTGGAAGGATTATTTGGAGAAATACGATGAAGGAAATCTCTGTCGAGAAGGTGAATAAAATCACGGGAGATCACCAAGACTGGTTGATATCTCATCTTAAAAATAGAAAGGCAGCCTGCGCGCATTTGCAGGTCGCACTAGAGGAATATCAGCAAGACGGGGATCGAGAAGCTTTCATGCTTTCGCTAAGAAATGTGGCAATGGCGCAGGGAGGCATTTCACATTTGGCCCGGGAAACACATTTAAATCGGGAAAGTTTGTATCGATTATTGTCCGGAAGAGGAAATCCGACTATCGAAACCTTAACGTCGATTCTGCGGGTCTTTGGTTTGAAAATTAAGTTGGCAGTCGCTTAAGGGAAAGGTGAGATAACTAATTAAAAACTCCCCAAAACTTCTTCAACATGTCCGGGAACGGAGACCTTTCTCCACTCTTTGATTAATTTCCCTTCTGGGCTGATCAAAAAAGTGCTGCGCTCAATCCCATAATATTTTTTGCCATACATGGATTTTTCTTTCCAGACGTCAAAATACTCGCAGAGCCGGGTTTCTGGAGTGTCCATAATTAAATCAAAAGGCAGGCAGTGTTTCTCCCTAAAAGATTGATGGCTCTTCGCGCTATCTTTAGAAACCCCTAATACAAGGGCATTTTTATCATTGAATTTTTGGAGATTATCTCGAAACCCTTGAGCCTCTAGGATACAACCAGAGGTGTTATCTTTTGGGTAGAAGTACAAAATGATGGTTTTGCCTTTGAAGTCCGAAAATTGATGTGTTTTTCCATCGGTCATCTCAAAACTCACTGAGGGAACTGAATCGCCGATTTGAATCATGTTTTACTCCTAATTATTTGCCAGTTTTAGAAACCAGACGGGCTTTTTTGGCTGTTTCATGAGCAGCTCCTTTAGCCAATCGAAAATGCAGGTAAAAAGTAGATTCGATTTGTTGAGTCAAAATCAAACTCTCCTTGATAAACATAGAATCCAAAGTCAGCGGACTCTTCTTCCATAAATGTTTTTAGATTACGAATTTTTTTTGATTCAATTTTATCTCGGTAGGTGATTTCAAAGGGGTAAGCATGGGGCTTGGCGGCCAAGATAAAATCGACTTCAAGGCCGCTGTGGGTTCGCCAGTAATGGATATCTATCTTTTTCGCATGTCGAGCTTTGGCGATAGAAAGTTCTTTCAAAAACCACGTTTCTAAGCGGTGACCAATGATTCCCGTTTTTTCCAAAGTCGGAAGATCTGAGATTCCACTGAGATAGGTGATAAGTCCGTTATTAATGAGATAGCCCTTTGGAGTTTTCACCAATCGTTTCAATGAACGTTGAATAAAGGGATAAATTTCTTGGTATACCCAAGTAGCAAGAAGATATTCTCGATATTTTTTGAGAGTGTCTCTCGCGATGTGAATGCTGTCTAAAATTTTTTGATCCTCTCGAACAGAGCCCGTTTGTTCTGCTACGACTTCGAGAAGTTTGTGATAAGCCGGGATATCAATACGACTCATCGCCCGAACGTCTTTTTCAAGATAGGTTTGAAGATAGTTTGATAAATATCGCAATCGAGCCTCTTCATTTTTAGCAAGTAGAACTTCCGGGAGACCTCCGAAAATCAATTGTGTATTCAGGCAAGCTTGAAGTTCTCTTCGATAAAGACCGATCCTTGAAATGCTTGATTCCAATTCAGAAAACCGTCGATCCAGGATTAAATCCAAGGGAGAGCAATAAACATTTTGATGTCCTTCCAAGGCTAAAGACTCTTGGAGTGAAAATTCTTGCAACTGAAATAATTCAATTCGACCTGCCAGGCTTTCCGTGCTGAGTTGATGAAGATCAAGTTGAGATGACCCTGTTATGATGAATTTCAGAGAGCCCTGATCCTTCGTTTCGTCATAAAGTAGCTTGATTTGATCAAAGAGAGACGGATATTTCTGAGCCTCGTCAATCACAACCCATGTTTTTATTCCTGAGGAAAGAGTTTGATGTGTTTTTTCTTCAATAAGTCGTTGAAGTCCTCGAGTGGATAAATCATTTTGTTCAGCTTGAGAATCCATGTTGAAAAAACAAAGAGGCGTTTTATTTTGGACAAAATCCTTGACTAAGGTCGATTTTCCCACGCGCCTGGGGCCTAAAATTCCTGTCACCCTAGGGCCTTCAAAGGATTCAAAAATAACTTTTTCATTGGCTCTTCTAACTGACATGATAGTGAAACCTCCGGGTTTTAAGGCTATCTTCGGGAAATTCTGCTAGGATCTTAGTAATATTTCAAGGAAATTTTACTAAGCTTATAGTAATTTTTCCCTGTTATGTGAAAATTGTTAAAGATTTTTGGATTAAAAGTTTTAGGAGAACAAGAATGTTGAGATCCCAACGTATTTTTTGTATTGGCCGAAATTATCGGGAGCATGCCAAGGAATTGAGTAATCCTCTTCCCACAGAGCCGATGGTTTTTATGAAGCCGGTTACTAGCTTGGTTTTGAATGGAGGGAAGATTCCCTTTCCCAAACATGGGAAAGAGCTGCACCATGAAATTGAAATTGTCCTTCAGTTGGGGGAAAACAAAGGTATTTTTGGTCTGAGCTTGGGAATTGATTTCACGCTTCGGGATGTGCAAGAAAAATTAAAAGCACAGGGTTTGCCTTGGGAAAAAGCCAAAGCCTTTGAAGGCAGTGCAGCTATCGGAGAAATGCATTCTCTTGCAGGAATAGATCTGGAAAAAATTCCCTTTTGTTTGGAAGTGAATGGAGAGATTCGTCAGCAAGGGAACTCCCAGGAGATGATTTTTTCGATTCCTCAACTGATCGAATATCTCTCAGGGATTTGGACTCTCTTACCTGGAGATTTGATTTACACCGGAACCCCAGCAGGTGTAGGGCCTGTTCATCGAGGAGATGTTCTAATCGCCAAAAGTGAAGTTCTGGGGAAGGCGGAATGGTATATAGAAAATTAACTTGGGCCTGGGGGGCTGGGGTCAACGCTTACGGAAGAGCCTGAAGCCGAAGGGCCAATAGGTTTGCTTAGTGTAAGGCTTGAAATAGCTGCTTCTGCAATATTCTGAGTTTGGGTTTTTTTACTTCCGGTGAATTTTTGCCAAGAACTTAAACCAAAGACCTCAGGATCCTCGGCTTGTAGGCCTAAAGTTTTGACTATGCTTTCGATGGGCTTCGAATAAGTCTGATCTCGGCTGAGCAGGTCTCTTAAATTCACAAGAAACGCTATTTTTTTATCTACACTAGAAGTATTGATTTGTCTTTGAATTAGGCCAGCAACTTCTCGTTTTTCTTCAGGGCTAAGCTCAAATTTTTTCAAGGTGTTAAGAAAAGCCACATCTAACTTTTCAGTTTTTTCCAGTTCTTCTTTAAGGCTTTCTTTAAAGAGATTGTTCGTGCAGAAAAGTAAAATCAAAGGAGAAATCTTATCTCCACCAGAACTGAGAGGTCCGGATTGCTGGAATTCCCGAGTCTCCTGATCGAGCTTTTCATTAAGGGAGCTGAGCGAAGCCTCACTGGAAGGAGGCGCTGAACTCATCAAAGAATTAGAAGAGGATGCTCTGGGAAGAGAGGGTGAATCATCGGGTGGAGACGGTCTAAGGGGAGGCGTTTCGAGGGAAACAAGAGTGAGCGAATCGCCAGTGAAGCTTTTAATAAGAGAGATCAATTGATTACGATTCAGCGTTAGTTCTACGCTTGAGTCAATTTCAGCATCAACCACCAAACTTGCTTGGCCTGAAAGATCGTTCGGGAGAGTGAGAGTTGCTTTGTAATTTATTAGTTTTGCGGGAATTTCAGAGTCCGAGTCGCTGCGGAAAAAAACAATATCCACGGGGAGAAGCGATGGCGTTAGGGTGACTTGAGTTTCAGTGCTGTTTCGTGAAAAAGCTAAAACGTTTTCGGCCCTACCAGGGCTTAAGTTTAGATTAGACAGGTAACATCCTTGATCCAGCGCACCTCTGGCCGAAGTTTGAGCGCAGAGCGCGAGAAGTTCTCGGGGGATGACTTCTCGATTGATGCTCGTATTCCCTGCAGCTTTGACTATTTCTCCATTAAAAGTGATCGAATGAGCGCGCGGTAAATCCTTAAGCAACTGCTCTTCATCCGACTCTTTTTGTAAGGTTTCCATGCCTTTTTCAGCATCGAATTTAAATTCAAAGTGAAATTTTTGTACCTGGCTCATAATTTTCTTTTTTACCCAAATGAAAAAGTCGAAACTTAGGCGATCTTTCTCATTCTGCCAGTAAAAAGCAAATTCCTTTTTAGGGCTGACGCCCCTGGAGTCCTGGAGAAGGCTGATTAGAATGCGGAGTTTTCAAAAAGAGAGAAGTCTTTCCATGATGAGTTTGAAATCTTTAGCCAAAAAAATTGCTGCTGTTTATCACGGAGAAGACAGGCCCTTGCCTAAGCTCAGCCTAGATTCCCGAACAATTCAGCCCGGCGAGCTTTATGTGGCCATTCGAGGAGAACGTTTGGATGGGCATCGATTTGTCAAAGAAGCCATTCAAAAAGGCGCCTCCGCGATCATGGTGGAATCTCCTATGGGGGAGAACGTTCCAGAAATCGTTGTGCCTAACACGGTCGAGGCCCTGGGGAAGATGGCCAGGGTTTGGCGGGAACAGTTTTCTTTGCCGCTGATTGCAGTAACAGGAAGCTGTGGAAAAACCGGAACCAAGGAAATGATCGCGGCCATTTTGTCTGAACGGGGTTTAACGCTTTGTACCAAAGGGAATTTTAACAATCACCTAGGCATGCCTTTGACCTTGCTTTCTTTGACTGATGAACATCGCTTTGCAGTGCTTGAATTGGGAGCGAGCCATCCGGGAGAAATTCGTTATTTAGTCGAATTGGCCAAGCCGACGGTAGGTTTAATCACCAATATCCATGCCTCCCATTTGGAAGGTTTTGGATCTCTGGAATCCATCTCTAAAGAAAAATCAGAAATTTATCGCGGACTCCCTTCAGATGGGATTGCCGTTGTGAATGTGGATGAACCTTTCGCTAAGACTTGGTCGAGTTTTTTAGAAACACGACATCAAATCACGTATGGGCTAAATCATCCCGCAGATATTTCTGCCAGTCATGTGGCTTATACCGATTCAGGAGTACGATTTGAAATTCATACTCCGATTGGAAAAGAAGACTGTTATGTTCCCCTCCTTGGGGATCATGTTGTTCAAAATGCACTGGCTGCTGCTGCGGCGAGCATGGCAGTAGGAGCAGATTTGGATTCCGTGGTGACAGGGCTTGCCCGGGTGATTCCAGTGAAAGGTCGAATGGTTCCCTGTGTCTTGGAAAAGGGAGCTGCCTTAATTGATGATACCTACAATGCGAGTGCTTTATCGGTAGAAAGTGCAATTCGGTATTTATCAAAACTTCCAGGAAAGAAGATTTTCGTGATGAGTAATATGGCTGAAATGGGACCAGATTCAGAGTTATATCATCGAAAAATGGGAGAGTGGATCCGAGGCTCAAACATCGATCAAGTTTTCTTGACGGGGCGAAAAGAATATTTAATTCCGACGCTTCAGGTGCTTGGTAATCGGGCAAGATTCTTTGAAACGCAACAGCAATTAATCGAAGCGCTTCAACCTTGTTTGGGTCCTGAAGTGACGGTCTTGGTGAAGGGTTGCCGAAGTTCAAAAATGGAAATTATCGTTCAAGCTTTGAAGGGGGAAACATGTTCGAAGGGATTGCTATGTCACTGAGTTCATTTTCTTTGGAGGCTCGAAGCTTGGGGGCTGGGCTCACGAGTTTCGCGCTGGTGCTTTTAGGGGGAAGAGGTTTCATTGCTTGGATGAGAAAAAAACAATTTGGACAAGTGATTCGGGATTTAGGCCCCAAAACTCATTATTCGAAGAAAGACACTCCCACGATGGGTGGAATTTTATTGATCTTTTCCATTCTGCTCGGAGCGGGACTCTGGGGAAATTGGGCTAATGTTCCCTTGTTAGTGAGTTTCTTTGTGCTCATCACTATGGGAGGGGTTGGGTTTCTTGATGATTATTTAAAAATTATGCGAAGAAACTCGGGGGGCTTAAAAAGTCGCTATAAATTTTTAAGTTTAGGGCTCATCGCTTTATTGGCAGGCCTGTTTCTTCATGCAATAAACCCAAAGGGGGAGTTGTTGATTCCTTATTCCCAGATGTGTTTATCCTGGGGCCCCTGGATGATTTTGATCTATTTCCTGGCTTTAAATGGAAGTGCGAATGCAGTGAATCTCACCGATGGACAGGATGGTTTGGTGAGTTTTCCGGTCGCGCTTTGTGCCTTGGTATTTTTAATTTTTGTTTTCTCGCATCCCATGGGTTTGGGAATCCATGCTCTTTCGGAAATGGCGGTTTTGTCAGCGGCTGTGATGGGGGCCTGTATCGGATTTTTATGGTTTAACGCCTATCCCGCCGAGCTTTTTATGGGAGATGTGGGAGCTTTGCCTTTGGGAGGAGTTTTAGCTGTCATTGCGATTAGTCTGCGCCTTGAGCTGCTTTATATTCTTCTGGGTGGAGTTTTTGTCTTAGAAGCTCTGAGCGTGATCTTGCAGGTGGGGTACTTTAAATGGACACGAGGAAAGCGGATTTTTCGAATGGCGCCTTTGCATCATCATTTTGAATTGGGGGGAATTCCCGAACCTAAAGTAACGATGCGATTCTGGATTCTCGCGGGAGTGTTTGCCGTTTTGGCCTTAATTGACAATTTCCCGACTCATTTTTAAAGTCCCTCGGATTTGCCGATGTAGCTCAACGACAGAGCCTTTGCAGAGTATGTGGAGAGATCTTGGGTTAAAGTCCCTTGCATTGGCGCCAGATTTTTTAAGAGAGATAAATAGCCATTCATGAAAATTCAGTGTGATGTCATCATCATCGGGGGTGGAGTCGCCGGTCTTTTGATTCTCAATCAATTAAGACTCTCAGGATATTCCGTGCTCTTGCTTGAAAAAAATGCCCTGGCTCAGGGCCAAACCATCGCCTCTCAGGGCATCATTCATGGAGGCGCGAAATATGCTTTGAAGGGAAAGCTGTCTGAAGCGGCAAAAACTGTATCCAAGATGACGCAAACCTGGGCAAATTATTTTTCCGGACAGGGATCCATCAATCTCTCGGAAGTGAAACATCTGAGTGAACATCATTATTTGTGGTCTTCGGGCTGGGGAGCTTCTTTCAAAAATTTACTCACTAGCCAAGTTTTATCCTCTGAAAATCGAGTGTTGCATAAAAAAGACCTTCCCGAGATTTTTCAACATTCAGAATTTCGAGGTTCTTTGTGTGAGTTGGATGAATGCGTCTTGGATGTGCCGAGTTTGGTTTCAGAATTGGCCCGTCCTCATCGAGACTATTGTTTGAAAATCGATGAAAGCTGGATCTTTGATTTTCAAGGGGAAAAGCTTTTGGGAATCAGGGCAGGGGAGCGAGAATTTCAGGCCAAAAAATATGTCTTTACGGCCGGAGAAGGAAATGAAGAATTTGCTGCGAGGGTGGGTATTGGTATGCAACGTCGACCCTTAAAAATGACTTGGTTGAAATGGGATCGTTCCTTGCCGGTATTTGTGCATTATGTGGGAGGAGGGATTGTCCCGCAGTTTACGATTACCACGCATCCGCATCCTGCTGGTTCAGTATGGGTGGTCGGAGGGGGCCTGGCGGAAACGGGAGTGCAGCGTTCAGACCAGGCGCAGATTCAACATGTTCGACAAGAATTGATGTCTAAATTTTCTTGGATCGATTTTTCAAAGGCAGAATTTGGGGTGTTCTCTATTAATCGAGCCGAACAAGAAAATGGGGGGAAACGACCCGATACGTTTTTTCTTCAGGAACGCGGAAATTGTTTCTATGCTTGGCCGACTAAGTTAACGTTGGCTCCGGCTTTGGCCGAGGCCTTAAAAGTGGCTTGTTCTTTTTCTCCTTCGTCTTTAGAGGGAATCGAATTTTTAAAACAATGTAATACAGTGGGGCAGGCATTGGCCCCGTGGGAGTGTTGATCTATGTTGCCTCGTCGATTATTAGGAGCGACTCAAATTTCTGTTTCAGCCTTAGGCTTGGGCACGGTGAAATTTGGTCGAAATGAAGGAGTTAAATATCCCAAGGCCTTCAGAATTCCAGATTTGGATTATCTCAAACGATACTTGGCTTTCGCGAAAGATCAGGGAGTCAATTTGTTAGATACTGCCCCGGCTTATGGCAGCAGTGAAGAACGCTTGGGAGAGTTAATTGCAGGCGATCGGCAGTCTTGGATTCTATGCAGTAAAGCGGGGGAAGAATTTTCAGAAGGGAAGTCTCAGTATTTTTTTGATTCCTATCATTTAGAAAAAAGTGTTTTGCGTTCCTTAAAGCGACTTAAAACGGATTATTTAGATGTCTTGCTCATCCATTCCAATGGAGAAGATATGAAAATCATTCGAGACTATGAGGTTTTTCAAACTTTAGCCCAATTCAAACAAAGGGGATTAATTCGAGCTTATGGGATGTCAACGAAAACCCTGGAAGGGGGCTTGGCAACATTGAAAGCCGCAGATTTGGCCATGGTGACCTTTAATCCCTCGCATCGAGAAGAAGAGCAAGTTTTGGATCAGGCCTTGTCCGCGCGCAAGGGAATTTTGATTAAAAAAGCCTTGGCCAGTGGGCATCTGGCACAGATCGGAGGGAAGGATCCTATTGGGCAGTCGATGAATCTCATTTTTCAAAAGCCCGCGGTGAGTAGCGTGATTGTTGGGACCATTCAGCCCAAGCATCTCAAAGAAAATATCGCTGCTGTGAATCATGCCCTCGGCATTGAAGTATGAATGAAATTCTTTTAACGGAAGCGCAGAAGCAGGCTTGTGAAGCGCATCTGAACTTATTAAAAAAATGGAATCAGATCTTTAACCTCACGGCAATCACAGATTGGGAAGATATGTGGGTCAAACATGTTTTGGATAGTCTTTCCATTTTGCCCTATTTGCCGAAATTATCTGGCTTATCTTGGATTGACGTTGGAACCGGGGGAGGTTTCCCGGGAGTACCTTTAGCGATTCTCAGGCCGGACTGGTCCTTCACCTTGCTAGATTCAAATGCAAAAAAAATACGATTTTTAAATCAAGTCAAAATTGAATTAGGTTTGGCAAATATCTTTCCTCTTCATGCTCGTGTTGAAAAATATGTCCCTTCAAAAAAATTTGATGGGGTGCTTTCTCGCGCTTTTGCTTCTCTCGATCAAATGATGAGAGATAGCGAGCATCTTTTGGCCCCAGGCGGAAAATTTTATGCCCTGAAGGCTCGAGAGTCTGAACCGGTTTCGTCAGGCTTTCAGATTGAATCAGAGATTCCGCTTCACATTCCGGGATTGATCGGCTCCCGGAAGTTAGTGATCGCAGCGGTCAAAAGGAGAAAAGATTGCGAACCTTCATCTTAAGGGCTCGAAAAGGCAGTACTCGTCCCGAACGAATTAAAGCTCAGATTGGAAAGGAAGCCCATTTTGAAGTTGTGGCTCATGCCTTGATCAATGCTTTTTTTGTTTCCAATGGATTTCGTCAGGATGTTGAGATGTACGTCGTTTTGGACAGTTCTGAGGATTTTCCCCGAACCTTAAAATTTTCAGAGGGAATTTCTTTTTCAGGGTTTCATGAGCTGGCCATGGTGGAATGGGTAGAAAAAGCCTTAAGGGAAAGTTCAGGCCTAAAAAAAGATGAAACGCGAGTGATTGCTCCGGGCCTGGAGATCAGTGGATTTGGCTTTGAGCGTTTGGTGGGGAATTTATTGGGGACTCGTCCTATCTATGTGCTGGAGCCCAAGGGGGAAGACATTCGAGGAATCGACTTGGAGCCTCATCCCGTCTTTTTACTGAGCGATCATCTGGCCATGCCTGCGAAGACTTTAAAAAGTTTTAAACGTCAGGGTTTGAGAACCTTGAGTCTGGGTAAGCAAATGCTTTTTGCTTCTCAGTGTGTGACTTTGATTCATTATGAGTTGGATCAGAGGGGCGCCCTCGAGAAATGAGCCAGGATTTCAAGTTGAGCTGTGCCGGGGAAAAAGGAAAAAGCTTCTGCCCGTTCTAAATGAAACCCCCCTTGTAATATCTGATCGCAGTCACGTTTAAAACTTTCCCAGCCGCAACTGATATAAATGAATCGGGAAATATGCCGAGCTTGGAGAATGGCGTTTAATACCTCTACGTCGAGACCTTTGCGAGGAGGGTCCACGAGGAGGGTATCAATGCCGGGTCGTTCTAATAAATGCAGATGTGAAGAAGCTGGCCCACTCAAAAAAGATAAACGGCTGGATAGATTGAAAGGGAGCTTTTTGCGGCTTTCTTCAAAGCAAGTTTGAGCCAAAGGGGCGAGTTCATTGAAATAAATTTCCTGACACTGATCCAGGAGGCTCAAACCAATGACGCCACTTCCTGCATAGAACTCGACGAGTGTCATATTTTCGGGGAGCTGGGTTTTTAAGATCTTCAGCAGAGTTTCAAAAGCTTCGGGATTTGCCTGGGCAAAGCTGGCCGGATGAAAAGCAATTTCTCGATTCAGAATTTTTTCCCATAGCCAGGGTTCACCAAAGAGCAAAGACCATTCCGGGCCAAAAATGACATTGTCCCGCCGAGTGTTGAGATTGATCCAGAGGGAATGCCATACCTCTGGATGTTCCAGCCACAGTCGTTTCAAAGCTTCTTTTTCTTGAGGGTTGGGAAGACGGTTTAGGACCAGTGCTAACTGAATTTTAAGCTGAGTTCGATCCAGGCTGAGTTGGAGATAACGAAGAAAGCCCTGGCCCGTTTTTTCCTGATAGGGAACAAAATGGGATTTATTGGCAAAATCCTGGAAAAGTTTTATTGCTTTATTGATAAGCGGGTGATGTACGAGGCACTGAGGAATTTCTAAGACTTCATGGGACTGAGCTTGAAATAGACCAATTTGAATTTTCCCAGGCGCCCCTCGAACCGCCAGTTTGGCTCGTGTCCGCCAATGTAAAAGATTTCCAAGGTGAAAAGGGAGAGGGCTAAACCCTCGTGCTTTAAAAAAAAGGGAAGCTTCTTCAAAGCTTGAGAGACTGAGATGTGCTTGTGGAGTTAAGTCCAGGGAGCATCCGGCACAAAGGGAAAAGTGAGGGCATTTCATCCAGGCGGCTCTAGTTTTTCATTTGCCCTGCATGATACAGTCTGCCGCTTTATCCTCCAGTTAAAATTCTATGAAATCTGAATTTCGGGTGAGACCCGCCTTGCCGAATGATACTTCTTTTATCTATGAAGCCTTAAAAGTCATGGTTATGGAACAGAAACTGACGGAGCGTTTCGCTTTATCAGAGGAGGCTTTGCGTGAAGCTTTATTTGGGAAGAAACCTTTCGCGGAAGTTTTAATCGCTTTGCATGAGGATTTACCCATAGGGTTTGTGCTTTTCTCTATGACGAATCGCAACTTTACGATTTTCAATGGGCCCGGAATTTATGTTCATGATCTTTATGTTATCCATGATTTTCGACGAAGAAAAATTGGAACCAAGCTTTTCAATGAGATTAAAAAAATCGCCCAAGAACGTCAGTGTGATCGGATCGATTGGGTGGTATTGAAACATAATCACAGTGCGGTGCACTTTTATAAGAAAGCGACAGATGCCCAAGAAGTCGATTACATCAATTACTTACGAATTAAGATTTAAAGAAATTTAAGCTCGATGATAGGGATGTCCTTTGTGAATGCTGAGGGCACGATAGAGTTGCTCCACAACCATGACGCGAACTAGGGGATGAGGAAAGGTCAGTGGAGAGAGAGACCACAATTCATTGGCACGTGAAAAAATAGCGGGATCAAATCCATCCGGACCTCCAATCACAAAGCACAGGGGTCGACCTAAGTTTTGCCAAACTTCCCATTGTTTAGAAAGTTCCGTGGAACTGTAAAGTTTGCCTTTTTCATCCAGAAGAATGCAGTAGGCCTCCGGAGGTATCTGGGCAAGCAATCGTTCGGTGTCCTTATGTTTTGTGTGTAGAGGAACGGATCGAAGTTGAATATGGATATGTCGATCAAAGCGTTTGAGGTAATCCTTGCAAACATCCTCAACCCAAGAGGGCATTTTTGTTCCAACGCTTAGGACTTCGACTTTCATCTCAAGCTACTCTTGAATGGACCAAAGCTTTTCAAGTTGATAATAATCACGCGCTGAACCTTGCATGATATGAACAATTACTTCACCAAAATCGATTAAAACCCAATTCGCTTGTCGCTGACCTTCTGAGGAGAGAATGTGAACTCCTTGGGCTTTCGCTTTTTCAATCAATCGATCGGCAATAGAGCGAGTGTGAATGGAGGAGGTTCCTGTGGCGATGACCATGTAATCGGCGATGCTTGTTATTTGATCGACTGGAAGGACTTGAATGTTTTCTGCCTTCATGTCTTTGAGGGAATCTTGAATGAAGTCTAGGAGTGACTGATTTTTATGCATTAACGTAAATTTCCTATTAAAAAGCCGCGGAGTTTATCACAGGATATTGTTTGAAATTAAGTGACTTTTCATTAGGAGGTCAATATTATCCGCCGCTTTGGAATGGTGCAGGAGGAAAAATGGATCATTCATGTGTGCTGTGCGCCCAAAAGGCGGATTTGCCTGTAGAGCTTTGTACGCCCTGTAAGGCGGTATTATTAGACGAATCTAATCGTTGTCAGCGGTGTGGGGTTGGGATGCCTTATGGCTCAGGGTCCTGTGGACGCTGTCAACATCGTCCTCCAGAGTATGATCATTGTGAAGCGGTTTTAGGCTACACCCTGGAAGCCGGTCAATTGATTCGTCAGCTTAAATACAATCAAAAAACAAGCATCTCCCAAGTGATGGCATATCTTTTAGCAGAGCATTTGCAAAAACATCGTGAAGTGCTTCCCGAAGCGATTATTCCCGTACCCATCCATCGAAATCGTTTATACCGAAGAGGCTTTAATCAAACCATGGAGATTGCAAAATATCTGGGTCAATTTTTAGATGTTCCCGTGGATTACAAAAGTTGTCAGCGAACCAAGCAAGTCGAATCTCAAACGCAATTAGGCATGTCTGCGCGTCGAAATAATGTAAAAGGCGTGTTTAGATTGATTAGGCCAATTGAATATCAACATGTTGCTATTTTGGACGATGTTGTCACTACCGGTGCCACCGTTGAAGAATTAACCCATGTTTTGAAAGAAGCTGGGGTGAAGAATGTTGAAGTCTGGTGTTGTGTTCGAGCAGAGCAGTTTCAGCCGGCTTAGTAAAAAATGAAAAATTTCCCCGTTGCGAACATTTCCGTTGCGGACATTTGCGCAACGAGTCGTTCGTAATTTACACTCTAGCTACGATGATTTTTTCGGTAGAGCATGTTAAAGGCTAGAAAGTACTTTCCCTTGGGGAAGGCGGGGTCAGAAGCTTTTTGTAATCGAAAGCTTGAACAGGAATGGTTGCTTAAAAATATAGAAGCTGGGAAGCACTCTCTCATTATCGCTCCTCGCCGCTATGGAAAATCTAGCTTGGCTGAAATCGTTATTCAAAAATCTAAATTACCTTCACAAAGCATGAGCTTTAATAGCTGCTCGGATGAGCAAGAGATTGTGGATTTGTTTTCCCAGCGTATTAGTCGGTTGATTGGTCTAGCAATCGGTCCGGTCGAAAAGTGGATAGACAATATTCGAAAGTATCTAACGCATCTGACTCCTCAACTCATTTTTGGCTCAGAAATGGTCAAATTGGAGCTTAAAGCGGATCCGAAAAAAATTTCTTTGGCAATGCAACTTGAAGAAACCTTAAATTTACTGGAACAGCTTTTGGCGGAAAAAAAACAGAATGCCGTATTACTACTAGATGAGTTTCAGGCTATTGGGCTAATTGCAAAGGGAACTGGGGTAGAGGCGGCTATTCGTAATGCAGCTCAAGGTATGCAGTATCTTTCGCTTGTTTTTTCGGGCAGTAATCGCAGCCTTTTGCTTTCAATGTTTGAAGATGATAAGAGACCTTTATATAAGCTATGTCGAAAACTGAAGTTGGAACGCATTGAAGCGAGTGAGTACCAAAAACATATTAATAAGGCTGCTAAGCTCGCTTGGGGAGAGGTTTTGCCAGCAGCAGTTTTTACTCAAGTGATGGATTATTCAGAGCGGCATCCTTATTACGTCAATTATTTGTGCGATGTTATTTTTACGGAATGCGATGCCTTGCCGACTATCAAAGATGTTCAACAAGCTTGGAATATCGTTTTGTCGGAAGAGGAGAGTGCTGCCTGTGCAGAGATTGCGAATCTTTCTCCCGTTCAAAAGAAAGTTTTGAAGATGATTGCGGGGCAATCCGTGGAAGAAATTTTTTCAGCAAAAACGATTCAAGAATTGGGGATTGCTAGTAGTTCTCTGGCTTCAGGTCTGGGCAGTTTGCTGGAAAAAGATATCGTTGATCGAGAGGGGGAGAGTCGCTATCGCGTCATTAACCCAATTATAAAATGCTGGATTGAGCCTCGCTTACTCTGATTTTCCGGACTCATTCACAGGTCCTTTTTGAGGTCTAAAAGGAAGTATTTTCGCTTGGATGGGAGTAAATCGAGTGTCACTGGCCTGGCTTGGAATTGCTTCCAATTTACTCAAAATTTCTTTTTTTCCCAAAAGCAGGACTCTTCCTCGGCATCGTGTTTTTCCATCGAGGGTGTAATCAAAACGATATTCTCTTTGAAGGCAAATTTTTCCTGCCTTATTTCGTTTCAGGCGAATCTGATGCAGGGAAACGGTTTCATCTAACAACTGTGCGTTTGATGCCTTGCAGGAATTTTTGGCCAGTTCCAGAGCGTATTCTCGAGCGCGCATTTGAGCCTGCCAAGATCCTATGAATCCAAGAATTCCGATGAATACTAAAAAGGAGATCCACATACTTTTTACGCTGCACTAAAAATTGGAATCGATCCTACCTGCATTGTCGAGTAGAATGCGACCTTTTTTTACAGGGCGGACGAATGGCAGAAGATGGAATAGAGCGTAACGGAGTCCGTTTCGTGGAGGTTAAAGACGGGTTTGAAGACCAAAGAATTGATAATTTTCTGATCCGAGAACTGAAGGGTGTTCCTCTTTCTCATATCTATCGGATTCTTCGTAAGGGTGAGGTTCGGGTAAATAAAAAACGAATTAAACCTACCTATCGAGTGTGTCTTGGAGATGTTATTCGTGTCCCTCCTGTCGCAACGGGCCCTAAGTCCATTCCTCCGGATCCTAGCCGTTTTGAATATTTAATTGAACGAGTGGTCTATGAAGATGAGTTTTTGCTAGTGGTTAATAAACCGCATGGCTTGGCTGTTCATGGAGGAACAAATGTTCAGGGGGGATTGATTGAAGCCCTGCGTGGAATTCGTCCAGGGGCGGCGGCTCTGGAATTGGTTCATCGGATTGATAAAGAAACTTCAGGTTTGGTGATGGTCGCAAAATCTCGGGCGGTTTTAAAAGCCTTGCATCAGCTTTTCCGAGATCGAGAAGTGAAAAAAACCTATCAAGCTTTGGTAGTGGGGCGTTGGCCAAAAAATTTGAATAAAGTGGATAAGGTTTTGGAGGGCGATAAAGAATCGCTAACGACCTTTCAGGTCATCGAATATCGTGAGGACGGAACAACCTTGATTGAGGCCCATCCTTTGACAGGACGAACGCATCAAATTCGACTTCACTGTCAGCTATCGGGTCATTCTATTGTGGGAGATGAGTTGTATGGAGATTTTGTTTTTGATCAAAAACATAAATCCAAAAGAATGTATCTCCATGCGCATCAATTAAAGTTCATTCATCCCAAGACGGGACAATTAGTTCAAGTGAGTGTGGAGAGTGGGTTCTAAATGAGAAAAGACTATCAATTATTTATTTTTGATTGGAATGGAACTTTATCTTCCGGAAAAGTTGCGGGAGGAGAGGTTTCATCTGGGTTCATCACAGAGCTGTTTCCGGGGGTGTTTGAAACCTTAAAAACTTTACAAGAACGAGGAAAGAGCTTAGCGATTGCCACGGCGGCCAGTCGTAGTGAAATGCAGCGCGAATTAAAGGCTCATGGATTGGAGCAAATGTTTTCCTATGTAATGACAAATACAGAGGGTCCGGTGAAACCGGACCCTTTTGCAATTCTTGAAATTTTGCAGCGTTCTGATTTTTCTCCTCAACAGACTTTAATGATTGGAGATACGCAAAGGGATATGACCATGGCAAAGCAAGCAGGGGTTGATGCGCTGGGCGTCTCCTACGGATTACGTTCTGGAGAGGCCCTGCGCTTAGCGGGGGCGCTTGGGGTGATCGATTCCATTAGCGCTTTAATTCCTTGGCTGCAAAAAAACTAGTCTTCCACCATCTCTTCTTGATGGGCTGAATCGAAAATCATTTCTTTGGTAATGGCATGAGACTTGGCGATAGAAGAGAGTTTTTTCATCGCTTCTAATTGAATTTGTCGAACGCGTTCTCGAGTTAATCCAATTTGTTGGCCGATGGATTCTAGAGTCATAGGGTCATAGCCTCTTAGGCCAAAGCGCATAGAAATAACAATGCGTTGATTTTCATTTAAGTGATTGATCCATTTCCCCAATTGAAAGTTCAAATTATTTCGTTCAATTTCCTGTGCTGGGGAGAGTGAGTTGGGAGCAGCAATGGTTTCAATAATGGGTCGAGAAGAGTCATCAAACATCTCATCGATGGAGTCTACCGCCTTTGTTGCCGTGAGGATTTTCTTAACTTCCTTAACGGATTTTCCTAATCGTTCTGCTAAGTCTTCAGGGCTGGGTTCTCGATCCATTTCTCTTCGCATTTGGGCAATGACTCGAAGATAAGAATTCAATTCTTTCAATACATGAATGGGAACTCGAATCGTTCGAGTTTGATTGAGTAGGGCACGTTCGATGCTTTGTTTGATCCACCAGGTTGCATAGGTTGAAAATCGAAAACCCAGATCCGGGTTGAATTTTTCAACAGCTCGCATCAAACCCATATTGCCTTCTGCGACTAAATCCAAAAAAGCAATGCCTCGATTCATATAACGCTTTGCCATACGAACCACGAGTCGAAGATTCGCCTCTACCATGTGGTTATAGGCTTTTCTGTCACCTTCTCGAATTCTTCTTGCCAGGGAGATTTCCTCCTCCGCGCTGAGCAAGGGATGTGAAAGGGAGTTGAGGTATAAGTTTGTGATATCCGTTTCTTCTTCGAATTCCAGAGTGGTTTTTGAGCGACTTTTGGGTCGAGTGCTCGAAGGAAGCGAAACGGGCAGGGGTTCTTCCTGTTGTGGAAGCATATCCTCGGTAATTTCAATTTCAGATTCAGATTCGTCTTTTAATAAGGCGATAGTGCTCGCTTGATCTACCTCTTCCAAGGGATTCTCCTGTGGCTGTCTTTTCTGGGGAGGCCAGGATACGGAAGCGGTCGTTTTTATTACAAAGCATTTTTATAAACCTCGGCGAAGAATTGTGTTTTTGTCTTTGAATTTAAAAAATCGCAAACACAGTTATAGATAATTCAATAAGATATGAAAATATAGCAAGTTGTGTTCGACAATTATGTGATGATAATTCGATGCGTGTTTAACCTTATCACGGAGGATTTTTTGATGAAAACGTACGTTTATTTGAGTTTTGTAGAAAAAATAAATACCCGAAGTATTCAAGAGGAGATAATGAGATACGCAGAGAGCAATAACATAATCATTTCAAAATCGATTTGTTCATTTCAGGATCTTTCTTTACCTATTCAAAAACGTGAAATTTTCGCTCTAATGACGGAGGGGATGAGCTCTGGCGATCAATTGTTGGTTTATGAGGGAGCAAATTTCGGTCGATCAATTGGTCAAGTTTTGGAGTTTTTAAAGCTTGCGACTCAAAAGAAGGTCGATATTCACTTTGTGAAGCATCAGGTGAAGTTTTTGGGGAAGGCGGAGCAAAATGGAATTGTCTTAATTGAGTTGATTAAATTTTTGGGAGAAACCTTTGCTTCTCGAAAAACCATGGATGATTTAATTCGTCGAGCCTCGGGCAAAAGTATCTTGGGTCGACCCAGGGGGAAAACCAATAAACATCTTAAATTGGATCAGCATCAGTCAGATATTTTGAAATACCTCAATTTAAAGATCAGTAAAAGTTCAATCGCGAAACTATTGAATTGTCATCCTCAAACCCTGCAGGATTGGCTGATGCGTCGAAAGGTTGAGACAGCGAGGATTTAAAGAATTTTTTTAAAAATAGTAGGTTCTTAGAAACATTTTTTTTAAGATGGCCCGACTAAATTTAATTCAAAGAGAAAGCGATATGAGTGGAACTGGCAGTGCAATTGATCTAATCCGGCGTTTGCGAAAAGAAGACAACTCCTGGAGTTTTATTGAATCTTGCTTATTGGCGCAAAAACCTGAGGATTGGCAAAGGTGGAGGCGAGCTATTCGGGCATATGCCTCAATTCGAGAGACTTTTTCTATAGAGCTCCTGGATGGGCATATGAGAAAGGTGGAGTCGGATCTTGCTACAGGATTGGGGGGAGCTTGGGATCCTACGAGCTTTCTTTCTAGTTCTATGGAAGAAGCAGAATCCGATTTGGATAAGGTTCTTTTGACGTGGTCTGTGCTTTGGATCCTTTTTGAACAAGGAGCGTTATTTTTAAATCCGGAGCCTTATTTCCTCTTGCTTTCTAGCGAGACGATGCAACGCAATCTTCTTTGGAAAAATTTGTTTGAAAGTTCAACCCCAGGTTCTCGGAAATACTTCCAAGATAAATTTTCAAAGAGAGGCTCCTTAAAGCTTAAAAACATGGGGATCATTTCAGCACGAGAAGTGTTGAATGTTCAGAGCCATGAAGTTGAGAATTGGGGTTTAATTTCTGAGGCTTGGGCTTGTTTGGATTCATCCTTATCAAAGTCTAACGATTTTTTTCTTGCAATATGTTTTGAGTTTGAAGATCGGGATCTTTTTCCAGAGTTAGAAAAGAGGAGTATGGCAGCGTCCTTTTGCAGATTTAAAGATAAAGTTCATGAAAATTATGTAAGATTTTCAATAGGTGTGGATTCAGGTTCGAAGGCTGCTAGTCCTTCTCTTTTTAGTTTTCCCCTTTTTAAATTACAGAAACTTACCCCAGGGACTTCTCCCTCAGGCAGCTCTGTCTCCACAGCGAGAAGTTGGGAGGGGGATGATTTTTCCATAGGGGCAGCAGCTATGGGTGCCCCATCAGGACCTGCTATGGGTGCCCCATCAGAATCTGATCCGCCGGCCTCAGAGCAAATACCCCTGCTGCAAAAACCCCCGGGATCTGGCTCAACTTTAGCTCCATTTCAATAGGGCGGCTTAGGTCTAGGCCAATCACGTCTAAGATGAAATTTCCTTGGTCCGTTTTAAAATTTTCTCGAAGTTTTGGAGTGCCGCCGAGGGCGATGATTTTTCGAGCAACTAAGCCTCTAGCCAAGGGTAGAATTTCCAGAGGAAGGGGAAATTTTCCAAGAACTTCGACGCACTTTTCTGGACTGACAATGCAGATGAATTGACGGGCGCATTCGGCCAAAATTTTTTCACGAGTGAGAGCACCCCCTCCGCCTTTAATCATTTCCTTTTGGGGATTAATTTCATCGGCGCCATCAATGTAAAGATCGAGTTGGCTTCCCACTTCCATCAGTTCCACCACGGGAATTCCCAGAGATCGAAGTTTTTGAGTACTTTGCTCAGAACTGGAAACCACCGCGGAAAGTTTGTGTCGATGATCTTTTAAAGCCTCGATGAAATAGTTTACGGTTGAGCCGGTTCCGATCCCGAGAACGCAGTCTGAATGGAGATAATTAAGTGCTTGGAAGGCCGCATTTTTTTTGGCGATTTCACTCATAGAACGAGCCTCTAAGGTTGATTGCAAGCGCGGCAGATTAGCGTATCATGCCGCCTTTTTTAAGGGGTGCTCTCGAAGATGAAGTCCTATGACGTCTATGGAATTGGTAATGCCTTGCTAGATATGGAATATGAGGTGGAGGATGAATTCCTGACCCAAATGAATATTCCAAAAGGCGTGATGACTTTAGTTTCTAACGAGCGTCAAAATGACATCATTCAAGCCATGGGTCAGAAGAGTATTCGAAACATTACCTCGGGGGGCTCGGTTGCTAATAGCATGGTGGCTCTTCAGTATTTTGGGGGAAAGGGTTTTTTCTCTTGTAAAGTCGCCTCTGACAAAGCAGGAGAACACTATCATGCAGAGATGCGGTCCATGGGCTTGGATTCTAATTTTGATCACAGCCCTAAATCTCAAGGAGAAACGGGTCGTTGTTTGGTAAAAATCACTCCAGATTCAGATCGAACCATGAATACGTATCTTGGGGTCAGCGTGACGCTTTCAGAATCAGAATTGCATTGGGAAGCTTTGGCTCAAGCAAAATTTCTGTATTTGGAAGGCTATTTATTGAGTTCTCCTTCCGCTTTAGCAGCGGTTAAAAAAGCGAAAAATTTTGCCCATGATCGGGGGACTAAAGTTGCGCTTTCTCTTTCAGATCCTTTTATGGTGAATGCCTTCAAAGAAGCTTTTTTAGAGATTTTATCTCCCAAAATAGAAATGCTTTTTGCCAATCGAGAAGAAGCTCTGGCTTTTGCAGGCACTTCCAAATTTGAAGAAGCTCTCGAGAGATTGAAACAAGTTTCTCGGTGTTTTGCGGTGACCTTAGGGGCGCGAGGGTCTCTGGTTTTTGATGGACAAGTCTTACATGAAATTCCTGCCGCTCCAGCTAAGCCCATTGATACTTTAGGGGCGGGAGATATGTATGCAGGGGCCTTTCTATATGGCTTAACGCAAGGCTATTCTTTTTTGGACGCAGCGGCTTTGGCGAACGTCACCTCAGCTTATGTTGTTACACAATATGGTCCGCGGATTTCGAAAGAAGTGGTTCCGATGCTTTTACAACAAGCTCAGTTGAAGGTGTCTGAAGAATGTTAACTTACCCAAGCTTTAATCCTATTGCCTTTTCCTTAGGTCCTTTGCAGGTTCATTGGTATGGAATCATGTACCTGATTGGAATTTTTTCTGCCTGGTTTTTGGGGCTTCGGCGAGCAAGAGCTACTTGGAGAGGAGTCAATTCGGATCAAGTTTCCGATGTTTTGTTTATGAGTGCTTTGGGGCTCTTGATTGGGGGACGCCTCGGATACATGGTGTTCTATAACACCTTGGAATTGATCGACCATCCCCTTTCCCTGTTTGCGGTTTGGGATGGGGGGATGTCTTTTCATGGAGGATTAATCGGTGCTGTGTTGGGAGCAGGGCTTTACGCAAGAAAGCACAAAATGAATCTTTTCGTGTTAACTGATTTTTTTGCGCCCTTAGTTCCGATTGGTCTGGGGGCGGGCCGTTTGGGTAATTTCATTAATGGAGAATTGTGGGGCAAAGTCACCAATTCTCCTCTAGGCATGGTTTTTCCCAGCGGAGGGTCCTTGCCCAGATATCCCTCTCAGTTGCTGGAATTTCTCTTGGAAGGGGTGGTGTTGTTTATTCTTCTTTGGGGATTTTCTCGACGGCCGAAACCCCCGATGTTTATTTCAGCCTTGTTTCTTATTTTCTATGCCATTTTTAGATTTATTGCAGAATTTTTTCGAGAACCCGATCCTCAACGGGGATATTTACTTTGGGCTTGGGTGACAGAAGGTCAGCTCTTATCCTTGCCGATGTTTATCTTCGGAATTATCTTGTTGCTGCTCATCCTGAGGAGGAAAAAAGATGAAGGTGTATCTCGAGTTTCTTAAGCGAATTCTGTCAGAAGGGGTCTCAAAAGGAGATCGAACAGGAACGGGGACGATCAGTCTTTTTGGACATCAAATGCGTTTTGATCTTCAAAAAGGCTTTCCCTTGGTCACCACGAAAAAAGTTCATTTTAAAAGTGTGGTCCATGAATTACTGTGGTTTTTAAGTGGAAGTACCAATGTTCAATATTTGCAAGAAAACGGCGTGCGAATTTGGAATGAATGGGCGGATGAACGGGGGGAATTAGGTCCGGTTTACGGCAAGCAGTGGAGATCCTGGCGAACACCTGAGGGAGGTACGGTTGATCAAATTGCCCAATTGGTGGAGGAGCTTAGAAGGAATCCTCATTCTCGTCGCTTAATCGTTTCTGCTTGGAATGTGGGGGAGTTATCAAAAATGGCGCTGCCTCCTTGCCATGCCTTTTTTCAGTTTTATGTCGCACAAGGGCGTTTATCTTGCATGTTGACACAACGTTCTGCAGATGCGTTTTTGGGAGTGCCTTTTAATATCGCGTCTTATGCTTTATTGACGCATTTATTAGCTCAACAAGCTGGGTTAGAAGTCGGGGAATTTATTTGGAGTGGGGGAGACTGCCATATTTATTCCAATCACTTAGAGCAAGTAAAGCTGCAGTTGTCCAGAGTTCCTCACCCTCTGCCAAGTCTCAGCATCACTAAGCGAGAGAGTATCTTCGACTATCGTTATGAAGATATCTCTCTCCATCATTATGTGTGTGATGAGACGATAAAAGCGCCTGTGGCCGTATAAGGAAAAATTCATGCGTAACATCGAGAGAGGTGTGCTTTTAGAGCAGGTGGAATTGGCTCCTTTTACAACCTGGAAGATGGGAGGACGAGCAGAGCAGTTTTATTGGCCTCATGATCTTTCAGATTTGAGTGCTTTTATTGCGACGGTTCCCGCCGAAGTTCCCATTACTTTTTTGGGATTGGGGAGTAATACCTTGGTTCGCGATGGAGGGGTAAAGGGCCTCGTGATTTTGACCCAAGCGGCACTCAAAGAACTTTCTCTGTTGAATTTGAATCAGGTTCGAGCGGAGGCAGGTGTGGCCAGTGCGCAGGCCGCAAGATTCTCTGTCAAAAATCAATTAACGGGGATTGAGTTTTTAGCAGGAGTGCCAGGCTCGATTGGAGGGGCTCTCGTGATGAATGCCGGAGCTTGTGGAGGCCAGACCTGGGAACATATTCACCATGTTGAGACTTTAGATCGTCAGGGAGTGTTTCGAAAACGCTTTCCCGGCGAATTTGATATCCGTTATCGAACAGTATTAGGCCTGCCGGAGGGAGAGTTTTTTGTGGCAGCGATTTTTTCTTTAGTCGCTGGAAATTCCGAGCTTGCTCAGCAAAAAATCCGTGAATTTTTAGATCATCGTGCCAATACCCAACCTACCCATTTACCGTCCTGTGGTTGTGTTTTTAAAAATCCAGAAGGAAATCATGCTTCCAAACTGATCGATGAGGCGGGATTAAAAGGAACGAAAATGGGGGGGCTTCAAATTTCAGAGAAGCATGCAAATTTTATGGTGAACATCGGACAGGCCCGGGCCCGGGATGCTGAAAATTTAATTGCCTTCGTTCAAGAGAAAATCAAAAAGCAATATGGGATCGAGCTTCATCCCGAAGTCAAAATAATCGGGGAGGAATGATGCGAGATTTTGGAAAAGTCGGTGTGCTGATGGGAGGAAGATCCCCTGAACGGGAAATTTCCTTGATGAGTGGCAAGGAAGTTTTAGAGGCTTTATTAGCTTCTGGGGTAGATGCCCATCCTTTGGATGTAGGCTCGGAATGCTATGAGCAAATTCGTTCGGGGAAGTTTGACCGACTGTTTAATATTCTTCATGGCGGGGAGGGGGAGGATGGAACGATTCAAGGACTCCTCGAATTTTTAAATATTCCTTATACCGGTTCGGGGGTTTTAGCCTCGGCTTTGGCCATGGATAAAATTCGTTCTAAAGATATTTTTCGAGCTCGACATTTGCCCACTCCCAAGGCTGTCATGATAGATCTCAATCAAGCCTTATTACCTCAAATTGAAAAATTGAAATTTCCTTTAGCGGTAAAGCCTGTGAACGGCGGATCCACGATTGGACTCAGTAAAGTGTTGGTCCCAGAAGCCTTTTCGGCAGCAGTAGAACTTGCCAAACAATATGGAGCCGTGATGGCGGAAGAATGGGTGGAGGGGCAGGAGTTCACCGTTGGAGTGGTTGGAGATCGAGTTTTACCTTCCATTCGAATTGAAGCTCGAGGAGGGTGTTACGATTTTCAGCAAAAATATTTTGTGAAAACGAGTTCTTATTATTGCCCTTCTGGATTAAATCCTCAGGAAGAAGCTCATTTGGCAAAAATGTGCCAGGAAGCTTTTGAGGCCTTGGAGGCAAGGCATTGGGGTCGATTTGATTTGATGCGAGATTCTCAGGGGGATTTTTATTTTTTGGAGTTCAATACAATTCCGGGGATGACGCCCAACAGTTTGGTTCCTAAAGCGGCAAAGGCGATTGGCTGGAGTTTTCCGGAGACCGTTTTAAAAGTACTGGAGCAGACTTTGTGAGAAAGAAGGTCCGATTTGGTATCGGGGGGATCTTTGCTCTTATGGGCTTGGGAATCCTGGTGGGGGGACTGAGATTCTTGATGCTGCCGAGTACCTTGCCTATCCGTCAGGTAAAGGTGGTGGGAGATTATCGTTTTGTCGATGCTTCTCAATTGCAATTAGCCCTTATGCCTTATGTTTCCCAAGGTTTTTTTGGACTCAAAGTCCGGGCCGCGGAACGAGCAATTTTAGCTTTGCCGGGAATTGAGGAAGTAAGTGTTCGTCGTATTTTTCCCGGAACCCTCAGTATCCGGGTGCTTGAGAAAACCCCAGAAGCTTTTTTACCAGATGGGGAAATTTATGCGACGGATGGAACAGCCTTCTTACCCTTGCGAGCCTTTCCTTCCAAAGACTTGCCGGTATTTGCAGGTTCACTTCAAGATTTGCCAAGTATTGCGAGCTTTTATCAAGAGGCCAAACCTTTATTGGAGCAAGACGGCTTGCACCTTAATTATGTCGCTTGTGATGGTTTGGGATCTTGGACTTTGGGTACACGAGAAGGAATGACAGTGATGCTGGGAAGGACGGATCTTTTGGCGCGTTTACATCGACTCACAGACAATTACGGAATTTTAGAAAAGATTAATCAAAACCAAATTCCGACTCGAGTAGATCTTCGTTATAACCTCGGATTTTCAGCAGCCTATGCAGAGCCTACACGCGGTTCAGGTTCGCATAGCGCGGTCTCATAAACTTGTATAGACTACGCCGCATTTGGCAGTGAGCAGGGAGTTTTTCGGCATGGTACGCACACCAGACAAACACTTAATTAGAGCGCTTGATTTGGGGACTTCAAAAGTTGTTGCCATGGTGGCGGAAGTGAATGAAAACAATCAGCTTCATGTGATTGGGGTGGGAATACAACCTTCTCGGGGACTTAAAAAAGGGGTGATCGTTAATATTGATGCAACGGTCAGCGCCATTCAAAAGGCAGTAAGCGAAGCAGAGCATATGGCGGATTGTAAAATTCGTAGTGTTGCTGTGGGCGTAGCGGGAGGGCATATCCGAAGTTTTAACTCCAACGGAGTTGTTGCCATCCGGAGCCAGGAAGTTTCAGAAGGAGATGTAGATCGTGTCGTTGAAGCGGCTAAGGCAGTTGCGCTTTCGGCAGATCAACGAATTTTGCATATTCTTCCTCAAGAGTTTGTGATTGATCATCAAGAAGGAATTCATGAGCCTGTTGGAATGTCGGGCGTGAGACTCGAAGCCAAGGTTCATTTGGTCACGGGCTCAGTCAGTGCGGTTCAAAATATTGTCAAATGTGTTCAAGCCTGCGGTCTTAAAATAGAAGATCTTGTCTTAGAACAGCTCGCCTCGAGTTATGCCGTTTTGAGTGAAGATGAAAAAGAATTAGGCGTCTGCTTGGTCGATATTGGAGGGGGGACCACCGATATTGCGGTCTTCACGGAAGGTGCTATCCGTCACACTTCGGTTGTGCCAATTGCGGGGGATCAGGTCACCAATGATATTGCGCATGCTTTGCGAACTCCCACCCAATATGCAGAGGCCATCAAGTTAAATCACGGTTGTGCTTTGGCACGTTTATCGGGGGTTGATGAAAGCGTGCAAGTCCGAGGAGTGGCCGATCGTCCCGGTCGACGTTTGTCTTTGCAAACGCTTTCGGGAGTGATTGAGTCTCGTTATGAAGAACTCTTTACCTTGGTACATCAAGACCTCAAGCGAAGCGGATATTTAGATTCTCTGGCTGCTGGGATTGTCTTAACCGGGGGATCTTCTCAGATGAAAGGGGTTCTTGAGTTGGCAGAGGAAATTTTCAGAATGCCTGTCCGACTGGGAATTCCGAGTGGGTTTACAGGGATGACAGAAATCGTTGGAAGTCCGATTCATTCAACGGGTGTGGGATTATTACGTTATAGCCAACAACAAAAAGAAGCCGGGCCTCCTATTGAAATAGAGGCTGCGGTAAATGATCAGGAATACAGTGTTTTTGAGCGAATGAAGCGTTGGTTTTCGCGGTATTTTTAGTTTGATATGAGGAAGTAAATAATGTCGATGTTTAAAGTTTCAGAGTCTTTATCCGATAGTGCGATCATCAAAGTTATCGGGGTCGGGGGCGGGGGATGTAATGCAGTTGAATTCATGGTTAGGAATGAAGAGATCGAAGGCGTTGAGTTTTTGATTGCCAATACCGACGCACAAGCCCTGGCAAACAGTTCTTGTGATCGTCGTATTCAATTGGGAACTCAATTGACGAAGGGTTTAGGGGCTGGCGCAAATCCCGAAATTGGGAAACGTGCTGCGCAAGAAGATCGAGCACGAGTTCAAGAAGCCCTGGAAGGCGCTGATATTGTATTTATCACTGCAGGGATGGGAGGCGGTACGGGGACTGGAGCGGCGCCTATCGTTGCAGAAGTTGCTAAAGATATGGGCATTTTGACCGTTGCTGTCGTCACCAGACCCTTTCCTTTCGAAGGTCGTCGACGTATGCAAGTGGCAGAAGCGGGAATTGCGGAATTAAAAAAACATGTCGATTCCCTTATTACCATCCCGAACGAAAAACTTCTTCACGTCTTAGGCAAAAATATTAGTCTCCTGGATGCTTTCAAAGCAGCGAATAATGTACTTCAAGGCGCTGTCCAAGGAATTTCCGAATTGATTACCCGTCCCGGCTTAATCAATGTCGACTTCGCTGATGTTCGGACAGTCATGTCTGAAATGGGTATGGCCATGATGGGGACGGCGAAAGCCAGTGGGGACAATCGTGCAATTGAAGCGGCAGAAGCGGCAATTTCCTCTCCTCTCTTGGACGATATTTCCTTGTCGGGTGCGAAGGGTGTGCTGGTCAATATTACGGCAGGTCTTGATATGTCCATTGGTGAATTTGAAGAAGTAGGGGAAGTGATTAAGAGCTTTACCTCTGAACAAGCTGTCGTGGTTGTGGGAACAGTTATTGACCCTGAAATGAAAGATGAATTGCGAGTGACGATTGTCGTGACAGGTTTGGATAGTGGAGATACGGAAATCAGTACCACCCGCTCTGGAGAAAGAGTCCATACCTATGGGGGTTCGGGCAACGCAGCCGCTTCTGCCGGTGCAGCACGAACAGCAACCCATGCTCCTGTTCGGGGAACGGGCCGGACGAGTCCTGCTGCGAAAATAACGGCGGCTCCTCCCGAAACGGACCTTGCGGCAACGGATCCAGATTATTTGGACATTCCCACGTTTTTGCGTCGCCAAACCGATTAATTTAGGACTCGATAAGGAGACGGCGTGGAACGCTTTCAGCATACAATCCGCCATTCTATTTCTGCGAAAGGAATCGGCTTACATTCTGGGAAAGAAGTTAGCATGACCTTGAACCCCGCCCCTGCAAATACAGGGGTGGAGTTTCGACGTATGGATCTTCCCAGAAAACCCAGCATTAAGCTCTCGGCTGAAAACATCGTCGAGACGCCTCTTTGTACTTCCTTGGTCAAAGGGGACATTAAAATTTCTACGATCGAGCACTTGCTTTCGGCTCTTTCGGCCTACGAAATTGACAACATCGAGATTGAATTAAATGCAGCAGAACTTCCCATCATGGATGGAAGTTCGGCGCCCTTTTGTTTTCTCTTGGAATCTGCCGGGCGAGCTGTTCAGAAAAAAGCCAGATTGTATAAACGGATTTTGGCGCCCATTAGCGTGAAGGATGGGGATAAATTAGCGTCTTTCTCTCCTGGGGACGAAGAGGAATTTCATATGGAATTCTCCATTGATTTTGATCATCCCGTGATTGCCAAGACTCCGTCGAAAGTGCGTTATATCTTAGATGCAAAAACGTATAGCAAAGAAATTAGTCGAGCTCGAAGTTTTGGATTTAGCAAAGACTTGGAAGCTTTACATCAAAAGCATTTGGCCTTAGGTGCTAGCTTAGACAATGTCATTGGAGTGGGGGAGACCTCTGTTCTCAATCCGGGGGGATTGCGCTATGAAGATGAGTTTGTCCGCCATAAGTTACTAGATGCTGTTGGGGATCTCTACGCTATTGGTCCTATCATCGGACGATTTAAAGGCCATAAGTCCGGTCATGGCTTAAATAATCAATTATTACGAAAACTATTGAGCACGAAAGATGCCTATGAGGTCGTAACGTTAGACTCTCTCGAGGGCGAAAAGTAGGTATAAACATTTCATGATTCAATTTAATCAAGTGTCCCTGCAGATGGGCACCAAGCCTTTATTTAAAGGGCTGAATTTTACTTTGTGCGCTGCAGAGAAGGTCGGATTGATTGGCCAAAATGGGGCAGGAAAATCCACTTTATTTGCCATGCTTCAGGGAAAAATCGCTCCTGATAAAGGAGATATTTTACTGCCTAAAAATTTACGATTGGCTACTGTCAAACAAGACACCCCTGCCTTAGCTCAGCTTGCGATTGAGTATGTTTTGGATGGTGACTCTCTTTATCGTGAGCAGCAAAAAAAGCTAGAGATCCTGGAGCAGGGAGAAGATTTTGAGGCTTGGGGAAAATTGCATGAATGGATGCTTCAAACTGATTTCTATTCAAAACCTGCAAAGGCAGGGGCTTTGATGCATGGCTTGGGATTTAAATTTGAAGAACAACAAAAATCGGTAGCAGAGTTTTCGGGGGGCTGGCGTATGCGCCTAAATTTGGCGCAGGCTTTGATTGCTGATTCGGATGTTTTATTGCTGGATGAACCCACCAACCATCTGGATTTGGAAGCCGTAGTTTGGCTGGAGTCCTGGCTGGCCCAATACCCCGGAATTCTCATGGTGATTTCTCATGATCGCGAATTTTTAGACCAGGTCGTTAAAGTGATTTTTCATTTGGAGAATGGAGAGATACGAAGATTTGCGGGCAATTATTCTCAATTCGAATCTCAGCGTGCGATGCAACTTAAGCAACAGCAGGCCAGTTTTGCGAAATCGCAACGGCAGCGGGAGCATTTGGAATCCTTTATTACTCGTTTTAAGGCCAAAGCTTCCAAAGCAGCTCAGGCTCAAAGTCGGATTAAAGCTTTGGAGAGATTAGGGGAAGCTCTACCCGTCTATGAAAATTCTCCTTTTCAATTTTCATTTCGACCCAGTGGTTTATTGAGTCAGGAAGTTTTGTTGGCTTTGACCGAAGCCAGTCTGGGTTATGGAGATCGGGTCATTTTATCGAAAGTGGATTTCCAAATTCCCTCTGATGCGAAAATTGGTTTATTAGGCCCGAATGGTGCGGGGAAATCGACTCTGATTAAAGCCTTGGCGGGAGAAGTTCCGATATTGGCAGGGGAGCGTTCTAAAAGTCCGAGATTGAAGTTGGGTTATTTCTCACAGCATCAATTGGAAATATTAAAGCTGGAACAATCTCCGCTGTGGCATATCCGTCAATTAACTCCAGGAGCCACAGAACAGGAAATTCGAAATTTTTTAGGACAATTTAACTTTAAAGGCGATGTTGTTTTTGAATCGATAGAACATTTCTCAGGGGGAGAAAAAGCCAGATTGGCTTTGGCTTTGATTGTTTGGCAAAAACCCAATTTGCTTTTGCTGGATGAGCCGACCAACCATTTAGATATTGAAATGCGTCAAGCTTTAATTTTGGCGATTCAACAGTATGAAAATGCAGTGGTGATGATTTCCCATGATCGACATTTACTTCGAACGGCAACGGATGTGCTTTATCGAGTGTGGAATGGAAAATTAGAAGAATTCTCCGGCAGCGTCGACGATTATTTAGCAGAGTGGGCGGCCGAACAAAAACGACTCAATGCCCTACAAAATGCTGCAAGAAAAGAGAAAAAATCGGCATCCCCTCAAAAATCAAATACTGGGGAAGATCTCGCCAAGCAAGCTCATAGCCTTGAAAAAGAAATCACCGCTTTGCAGCAGCAGTTGTCAGGCCTGGAACTTAAGCTTGGGGACGCGGAGCTTTATGAGCAAGTCAATGTTGAAAAGTTAAATACTCTGTTGGCTGAGCAAAAGACCTTGAAAGCCAAACTCGAAACAGCCGAAGCAAATTGGTTAAGTGTGCTGGAGGCGATTGAAAATCGGGCAGCTTTCTAGGCGGATAGTTACATTTTTTGAATCGTTGAAGTGATTGAGAACAGACTCAAAATAACATATAAACACCTATGTGTGAGTGTGTGGATAAATTTTTATGAATAGTGTTCGTTGGAATGTTGCAGTGTCGACTGATACAGATCAGTCTGTGAGAATGTTTTTGGCAGCTCAGGGAGGAGGCCGAAAAGGCGACTTGTCGCGTTTTATTGAAACTGCTGTTCGAACTTATCTTTTTGAAAGTGCGGTGGATCAAGCGAAGTCAGCAGCAAAAGAATTGAGTGAAGATCAATTAACAGATTTGATTGATGAAGCAGTTCAGTGGGCACGTAAAAACTAATGCGCGTTATTTTAGATACCAACGTATTACTTGGAGCGTTGATCTCGCCGTATGGTCAACCTCATGGGATTTATTTGGCTTGGATGGAAGGAAAATTCGAATTGATAACTTCAGAGGCTCAACTTGACGAGCTTCGCCGAGTTAGTCGTTATCCAAAACTCAAAAATATTCTTCCAGCTCACCGAGTTGGAACGCTAATCAACAATCTACAAAGAGCGATTGTTTTAGAATTACTCCCAGATTTAGAAAATGATCCAGGCATCAGAGATGAAAATGATGCTTTTCTAATTGCCATGGCTTTGGAAAGCCAATCAGATTATTTGGTTACAGGAGATAAGCACGCTGGAATTTTTAATAAAAAGCATGTCAAAAGAACTCGAATTTTAACGCCATCAGATTTTTGTCGAGAAGTGTTGGGCTAACTTGTCACCAGAATTCCGATTTACTGTTCAAAAGCCGAAGCGGAGCTCACAGGAGATTCTTCTCTGGGATGAGCTCTTGCGGCAGCTTCACCGCTTTTTTGAATGCACGCTGCCCAACGCCCACGGGGACAACCCGCCTCAAGCGTTTTTAGAGCTTGATTTAGTTCATGTTCAAAATAGGCTTTGGCCCTTTTGCCCTCATCGGAAGCATCTTTTTTTGCGGCAGCTTCAATCGCCTCACCGTGTCGTACCCAAAAAGAGTCATACTCATCGGTAAAATTCTCAACTTCAAGGTTGCAATCTTCCTTGCTTCCAAATTCACTCACAATATCCGAAAGGCGGCTGCGTTTGTCTTCAATCGGGAGGATAAGAGGATCTAAGGCTAAGTCTGGATTTTTAGCAGGCCGAGCTCCTTGGAAAATAAAAATTTTGCCTGCGTCTTCTAATAAGGCATAACACTGTCGTATCAAATTTAAAGCCGCTCCTTCCGCTTTCAGAAAGAACAAAGTGTCGATGAGCCAGATGGCTGAAAATTTCAAATGTGTTTTGGCTGTAAAGTCTAAAATTTCAGAGACGACGAATTCAATATTTGGGAGGGATTTATAATTTTCCCTAGCTTGAGCAATTTGTTTTTCGTCTTGATCTATGCCAACGAAGCGTTTATCGGGATGTGCCTTGGCTATCCAAGCCAGAACGCCTCCTGATCCACAGCCCAGATCCAAACACCTAGAGTCACGAGAAAGAGAAGCCATTTGATCTACAAAATACTTAGCTTGCCCTTTTTGCATCAAGTTATACCAGGGGTATCCGTCTTCGGGGATGGCTTGTTCAGTTAAGGCCCAAGCATCTTCAAACATGGCTTTTCGCCAGTGTTTTCCAAATTCAGAATTAGTCGTTAATCGTTCGGATTCCGCCACCATCCTTTGAGAAAGCCGGGTGTCTCTTTCTTTTCCTGAGGGAGTGATGGAAAAAAAATCGTCTTTTTCTCCTTTTTCTTCAGAGACCCATCCCTTAGCTTTTAAACTTTCCAAGCTCCTTTGGAGCGCATCCCTTTCCAATAAAGGTGTTGAGGTAAAGAAGAAGAAACGATGTTCTTGAAGTCCGAGTAGCCTTTCTTTAGAGACTCGGCTTGCCACGTCTTTAATTTCAAGTGCATTGAGTAAGTTCAAAACCATGGCTTCAGATTCTGAGAGATCTCCGAAAACAGTTTCTTCGGAAGTGGAAGGGGGGGCTCCAGACATCGTATCCTCCTAATAAGCTGAAAAGCGCGAGGGAATCTATCAGCTATTGTACTAAGGGAACAGTCTGAGATGCCGTTTTTCTGAACGGTTAAAAACGGGCTTGTGGTAGTACCAGCGTCCATTTAACAAAAAATGGGCCTATGGGCTGGGATACATAAAAGATCATTCCATTTGAAAGATTAGCGATAGACCGCTTCGATCACTTGATTGGCTTGTTTTCCAATCAAGCCGCGGAAAGAGTCTTTCCATCGCTCTGGGCGCTCGATCAAAGGAGCGCGCCAGACAAACTCTAAAAACGGGCCATGAAGCCCTACGGACTCTCCTTCAAGAAAGATCGATAAAAGCTCCCCCTGCGTTGAGCTCTGAGCGAGGTATTGGGAACTGTCACCCTGAATGATTCCCTTTTTCTGATTTAAAGGAATCCCCAGTTTCTGTATCCAATGAGTGAAGGTTTCAAGATCGGGATGCGTATTTAAGCATTCGACATTAATTCCAAAGTGATTGATTTTTCTTCCGCAGAGCAAAACCCAAGCTAAAAGCTCGTTGTATTCCCGAACTTCGTAATAGTCTCTTAGGCTCGGCTTAGGCCAGGTTCGGTGTTGAAGGTGTTCTAAGATGAGTTGGATGAAGGGAGCTTCTGCTGCGGAATTCTCCTGATAAATTTCTCCACATAATTCATGAAATCTTTGCCAAGGAAAGGGGCGAGCCTTTGCAGAATAGAAATTAATAATTCGGGCAATCTTGGGATCCAAATCCTTTAATCGAAAATCGGCAATCACAATTTGGGGATCTGCCTCGAGAGCCGATTGGCTTCGGGCTTCCATGGGAGCGAGCCAGAGAAATTCATTTTGTTTGTCTTCGAGATAATCCCGGCCTTGGGGAAAATAATTCAAGGCGTTGAGAATTTGATTCAAGGTTGAAATCCCGGTTTCAGGACCCGGCAGTTCAATCATGGCGAAATGATCGAGGACGAGGTTTTTTTGAAGATTGAAAGAAAGAGTCTCGAGAATTTTCTGCACCTGAGGACATTCTGCTTGGTAGTTTTGCCAAAGCTGCTGGAGAATTTTTTTTCGAATGGAAGAGAGGAATGACATATTCAAGGCCCTACCGAAATGAGAGGTCGCGAGAGTACTGGTTTTTATTTTTAAGTTCACTACCATCGCTGATTTTTCTAAGGAAGTGCTATGGCAGAACATTATAAAGTTTTTATTCTGGGCTCTGGCCCCGCAGCCTGTACTGCAGCCGTTTACGCAGCGCGGGCAGATCTAGGTCCAGCCATGGTGGCTGGGAGCGCTCCGGGCGGGCAATTAATGACGACCACAGAAGTCGATAATTGGCCGGGAGATGTAGAGGGTTTATTAGGTCCGGCTTTAATGGAGCGCATGATGAAACATGCTGAACGCTTCAATACCAAAATCATTCAAGACCATATCTCAGAGGTAAATTTTCAGGTTCATCCTTTCCAATTAAAAGGGGAAAAAACTTACACCGCGGATGCGGTCATTATTGCGACGGGAGCCTCGGCGCAATATTTGGGCCTGCCTTCTGAGCAATTATTTATGGGCCGAGGTGTTTCAGGATGTGCAACCTGTGACGGGTTTTTTTATCGCAAGAAAAAAGTGGCTGTGATTGGGGGAGGAAATACCGCGGTGGAAGAAGCCCTGTATTTATCGAATATCGCTTCAGAAGTGTTGGTCGTTCATCGTCGGGATCAGTTCCGATCAGAAAAAATTCTGTCCCAAAAGCTGATAGAAAAATCCCAGGGAGGGAATGTTAAAATTGCCTTTAATCATGTTTTAGAAGAAGTTTTGGGGGATGATTCTGGCGTAAAAGGTATTCGAATCCGGGAAGTGAATACGGGAGCTTTTCAAGAAGTAGAGCTGGACGGTGTTTTTATCGCGATTGGTCATAAGCCCAATACGGAAATTTTTCAGGGGCAGTTAGCGATGGAAAATGGATATCTGAAAGTTCGAGGGGGTTCAGCGGGACAAGCAACGGCAACAAATATTCCTGGGATTTTTGCTGCAGGGGATGTGATGGACTCCGTTTATCGTCAAGCGATTACCTCTGCAGGAACGGGCTGTATGGCAGCCTTAGATGCAGCAAAATATTTGGAAGAAACAACTTAGTAGACATCCCCTGACCCTTCCCAGATAATCCGCCACTTTTGAATCAGTAGAAGGTGCAGGAATGGCGCGTTCATCGACCGTTACGCTTGAGGAAGTCAGTCAATTAGCCAAAGATTTAATTGCACAGGGGGAAAAACCTACCATTGGCCGAGTACGAGAGCTTTTGGGAAATCGAGGGAGTCCGAATGTCATCAGTCGATTTTTAAAAGAATGGCGAGATGGAGAGATTGCCAGCATCCAAGGAACGCAGCCGAAAGTTGAGGTGAAAGTGGAGCCCCTTCCAGAGGTCAAGCTTCCCAATCCTCCTGCCTTACCCAAGATGGATCCGCCTAAGGTTCAAATTGAAACTAAAGAACCTCCTCTCAAAATACAGGTTCCTCCGCCGGTGACTCCGCCTCCTGTTTCCCTTGCGCCATCTCAAGCTTCGATTCCTCGTCAGGGGGGATCACAGCAAGCTCAGAACGGGCAAGCTCAGCCGCAACAAAGGGGAGCTCAAGCTCAAAAACCTCCCCAAGCTCAGAGATTGGCAGGACATCCTCATCCTTCTCGCCCTAATCATCACCACGCTCCCAAGCAACAACAGCAGCAGCATTCACAGCAGAGTCTGAAGGATCGGCCTTTCATTGCGCCAGAAGATGATGTTGCAGATATCTATGCCTCTGAGAATTTAGAAACCTTATCTCGGGAACAATTGGTGGCAAAAGTTCGTCGTTTGGAATCCATCTTGAACAAGGAACAATTTCGCCGAGAAAATGCAGATTCCATGGCCAGAGATGCCAAAGAGTATGCCGAATCTTTAAAAGCACAGATCAGCGCAAGAATTAGTGATGTCCGTCATACCATGGAAGTAACCATTGATCAGCTTCATGCTCAGCTGAAATTTATGAGAGAGATGATGGAGAAAGATCTTCGCTATTATCGTGAGCATTTACAAAAAGCCGAACAGAAATTAGCCGAGCAGAGAATCCCTTCCCGGCCTAATTTCCAAACTTAAAACAAGTTGTTGCGACCCCTTACCTTTTTCTATAGAATCCGCGAATTTTTAATTGAGGGAACACCATGTACGCTGTATTCGAAAGTGGAAGCAAGCAGCATCGCGTCAGCGAAGGGCAAATCATCAAGCTTGAAAAGCTTGAAAAAGGAATCGGTGACGTTGTTGAGTTTGACAAGGTTCTCTTAGTTTCTAGCGAAAAGGGTATCAAAATTGGTAAGCCTTTTTTGGATGGATCCAAAGTCCTTGCCGAGGTGGTTGCGCAAGCTCGTCATCCTAAAATTCAAATTTTAAAATTCCGTCGTCGGAAGCATCACATGAAACATCAAGGGCACCGTCAGTATTACACGGCTGTCAAAGTCACTGGAATTCAATCCTAAGAGGAAGTAAGAAATGGCAACAAAAAAAGCAGGTGGTAGTAGTCGTAACGGGCGGGATTCCATCTCTAAACGTTTAGGCGTTAAGCGTTATGGCGGACAAGTCGTTAAAGCGGGTGAAATTATCATTCGTCAAAGAGGGACCAAAGTTCATCCCGGAGCGAATACGGGTTTGGGCCGAGATCATACGATCTATGCAAAAATTGATGGAATCGTGAAATTTGCTCTTCGGGGACCTGCGAACCGTCAGCATGTGGATATTTTGGCTCAGTAAGAGATTTTTTCTGTACTTTAAAGTACAGACTGTTTCTGCCGCCGATGGGCGGCTTTTTTTTTGGAGCGAAAAACCATGAGATTTGTGGATGAAGTTGTCATTACCGTTCAAGCGGGAAATGGGGGCAGCGGGTCTTTGAGTTTTCGTCGAGAAAAATTTATTCCCATGGGCGGTCCGAATGGAGGAGATGGAGGACAGGGAGGAAACGTTCTTTTAATCGCGGATTCGAATTTAAATACCTTGGTAGATTATCGTTATTCCCGAATGTTTAAGGCGAAAAATGGAGAGGGAGGTTCTGGAGCGAATTGCACTGGAGAAGCGGGAGAAGACTTATTTCTAAAAGTTCCGGTGGGAACCGTGGTGACGGAAATTCAAACCGAAGAGTGCTTAGGCGAACTGACGGAATCAGGTCAAACGCTTTTAGTCGCCAAAGGAGGAGCTCGGGGCTTGGGTAATGCGCGCTTTAAAACCAGCACCAATCGAGCGCCTCGTAAATTTACCAAGGGGAAGGAAGGAGAAATTCGAGAGCTGCGTTTGGAGCTGAAGTTATTGGCCGATGTGGGATTGTTAGGCCTGCCCAATGCGGGGAAATCAACTTTAGTTCGAGCGATTTCTTCGGCGACTCCCAAGGTCGCAGACTATCCCTTTACCACCATGCATCCCCATTTGGGGGTGGTGAAAATGGGAAAATATCAAAGCTTTGTAGTTGCAGATATTCCCGGAGTGATTGAAGGCGCGGCAGAAGGAGCGGGCCTGGGGATTCAATTTCTTAAACATTTGTCCCGAACTCGAATCATTTTGCATTTAGTGGATATCGCACCTTTGGAAGGCGATCCCGCTGAAGATATTCGAACCGTTCAACAGGAAGTCAAAAAATTCAGTGAAGATTTGAATCAAGCAGAGCGTTGGTTGGTTTTTAATAAAATCGATCTTTTGACTGAAGATGAACGGGAAAAACACATTAAGGCGATCGTTAAAAAAATAAAATGGAAAGGTCCTATTTTTGCAATTTCGGCCTCCAGTGGCCTGGGGTTGAAGCCTTTGGTCGATGCTTTAGCTCAAAAGATTTTGGGGAAAGTGGAGGAGTAAATATTGGCTAAGCAGACTCGTCATCCCCGGACAGACTCGTCATCCCTGCACAGAGTCGTCATCCCTGCACAGAGTCGTCATCCCCGCGAAGGCGGGGACCCAGGGCTGCTTCATAGAGAACCTGGATCCCTGCTTCCGCAGGGACGACGAAAAAAACTGTTAAGTGTAGAATCATGCAGCAGTCTTTCCTTTTAAAAACTCACCAAAATCCAAAATCTTCATAAAAACTTGAGAGTCCAAAACAGAATCCTGGACGCCACTGACCTCGATCAAAACTGGAAAACATGCAAAAGATTTAGGACGCTTAAATGCCTTCATTTTCGATTTGATTTCTTCAGCGACCTCTAGGCCCAAAACATTTTTAGAAAATTTAATTTCACAAACAATCAAATTGTGGTGTCTAGTTTGGATGAGGTAATCAATCTGACATCCTGGTTGTTTGGTATTTTTTTTCTGAAAAAATGGATTATCAGAAACAATATCTCGTGCTGAATATCCCAAGGCCTCCCACAAAACTTCTCGATTCTGCAAGACCAAATTTTCAAACTGTAAGCCCAAAATTCCCGGCCAACTGGGTAAATCCATTAAAGTCAGGAAGGAAGATGTCATTCCACGTTGCTCTATTTTCTCTTTATGGGGCTGCAGGCACTTTAAATAAAATCGTAAATAATTGTCGCTCAGGCGATAACGACTCAGTTTTGATACTTTTCCTGAATCAAAGTCCCAGAGAAAATCTCGACTGATAAATCCCGCTGTGCTCAAGTCCTCCAGATAATCCGTCAAGACACCGGAAGGTTCCCAGTCAATGGCTTTGGCAATTTCACTGGCTTCCAAAGACCTTGATACCAGAGATTCCACAATTTTTTTGTAAACTCCTGCGCGTTTATCAAAAAGGTCATGGAAAATGACCTCAAACTCTCGCAGTAACAATCCCCCCGAACTTAGACAAAGACGTTCAATATTTTTTTCAAAGGGCTGGGAAAAATCAAAAGCATTCAAATAAAGGGGAATACCTCCGGTTACAGAAAGTACTTTAAATTTTTCATAATCTGAGATCTCTCTGTCTTGAAAGAATTTATTACAGTCCTTCAAGGGCAAAGGTTTAATTTCTAAAACATGATCCACTCTTCCGACAAAGCCCGAACTGGCCAGGATATTTTTTTGAATCCAACTAGAAATAGAACCACAAAGAATCAATAAGACTTTGGATTTTAATTTAAAGTGTTCGTCCCAATCGCTTTTTAATTTCGGTAAAAATGTCGGGTCCCCTGTCGCCATCCACGAAATTTCGTCAAAAATAATTACAGCCTTTTTCCCTTCCACTTTTAAAGCCAAAAGTCGAAATAAGTGAGACCAATCGTCTGTTTGAATCGCAGGGATTCCATAACCCATCAATGTTTTTGCAAAAAATTGACGTTGATCATCGGCACTAATTTTTTCATCGGGGGCCAGTCCTACAAATTTATAAACGAGCTTTTCATTCGAAAATTTTTCTAATAAAAGGCTTTTTCCTACTCGACGTCGACCATATAAGGCGATAAGCCTCGATTCTCCTTGAGCATAATAATTTTCTAAGAGCTGAAGTTCGGGGACCCGTCCATAAAATTTAAGTTTCACTTTACTGTAAATCGCTAAATGTCTATTTGCAGTAAAACATATCTTATCAAATGCTTTACTGCAAATAGCTATTTGTCTGTTTGCAGTAAAGTACCATGGTCATTTTGATGATTTATATGGACATTTAATTTTTGATCAATGGCGCATAAAAGTGCTGCTGTTTTTTCAGTGTCGTATTGAGCACGATGAGCTTCCTCTTTATTAAATGGAATGCCGGCAGTCTCGCAGGCCGTTTGCAGGGTGGTTTGACCATAAACCAGCGCGGAGAGTCCAACGGTATCTATGACGCAAAAGGGATGAAATGGACTACGTTTGAGATGTTGTCTTTCAGCTCCCGCTTTCATGAAGCTGAGATCAAAGGCGGCATTGTGACCCACCAAGATGCTGCGTTGGCAACCATGAGCTTTCATGGCTGTTCGGATGAGTCCAAAAAGTTTTCGTAAGGCTAGCGCTTCGGGAAGGGCATAAGTTTGGTGTTCTTCCAAATTGATCTTGTTAATTTTGAGGGAGCTGGGATCAATCAAGCATTGGGGATCGGGCAAAATGTGGAATTGGTGTAAGCCAAGAACAGAAAGTTTTCCTTCGGCGTTTAGCGTTAAAGGGGCTGCAGCAATTTCAAGGAGGGCATGTACTTTAGGATCCAATCCACCGGTTTCTACATCAACAACCACGGGGTAGTAACCTCGGAATCGAGTTGCCATGGGATGTTTAACAAGGGTTTTCATATCGCGGGATCTTTAAAAGTTTTGCTAATATTACGCACCTCCATAGACCTTCGCCAGGAACACCAGTATGCAATTTCCTTTTCATAAATTTCACGAGCTTAAATGGAATTTAGTTTGGCAAAGTTTGGCTTGTGCTTTTTACATGGCCTTTGTGCTTTTTGTGATGGGAGTGAGTGCAAGTAATTCACTGATGTGGGCAGCCGGAGCAAGTTCATTGGCCTCAAGTGCGTATAGCGTTTTTGCAGTTCCTCAATCTTTAGTGGCGGAACCCAAGCGAATTCTTTCCGGATATGTGATCGGTTGTACGGTGGGAACTCTGGTCCATTTTTTGTTTAAATATTTTTTACAAGGACAATTATTCTCCCCCGTCGAAAATCTAGATCCTCATTTTTTCTGGATATTTGCGGCGATTTCCGTGGTAGCTACTTTAGTTTTGATGGTTTTGTGGGGGGCGCAACATCCTCCTGCTGTAGGAATGGCCTTGATTATGGTGATGAATGTCAGCGACCCTCGAATGTTTTTGGGGATTGCCGTTTCGATTGTCGTTTTAGTCGGTATCCGGAAGTTTTTTTCAAAGCAACTTAAAAATTTGGTGGAGTAGGAGATGCTTTTGGGGGAACTGGGATACGCACTCAGGAAAATTATTTCGCATCGCAAAGCCCTTGCTCTTTGGAAAAAAGATCCCAAGCGCTCTGTTTTACGTTTGGTCGATCTGGATCCTTTTGACTTGCATCAATCGGGGATTCGAGTCTGTGTTTTAGATTTTGATGGGGTATTGGCTTCGCATGGAGAACTTGAGCCTTTGCCTGAAGTGAAAGCTTGGATCCTAGAAGCGATTGGAGTTTTTGGAGCGCCTCAGATTTTTATTTTAAGCAATAACCCCAAAACGGAACGTGAGATTTTTTTTCGAAAACATTTTGGGGGAATTCATTTCATTACTCCGAAGCATAAAAAGCCTCATCCCCAAGGCTTGCAAGAAATTTTAAAGCAAACAAAAGTTTCCGCGGCACAAGTTTTACTCATTGATGATCGGCTTTGGACCGGCATGTTGTCGACGGTTTTAGCAGGAGTCCGAGGGATTTGGGTAAAACATCCTTATCAAGATTTTTCTAAGCGACCGCTTCAAGAAAGTTTCTTTTTCTTATTGCGTTTCTGTGAGAAAACGTTTTAGTGTTATGTAACGTATTATTCATCTTCTTTTCGAATGTCATTTTGGGAAGTCCTCTTAGGTCTCATCATTTTCTCGCTCTCTTTTTTTGCAGCGACAGAAGAAATCTTGTCGATCTCCAGTAAGAGTTTGAGTTTGCTGCAGCCTTACCTAGGGAGTGTTTCCTAGGTGGAAGAACTTATCCTCAGTTTGGTCTTGAGTAGTCTCTTTTTTGCGGTTTTAGCAGAGAGTTTGGGAAATGTTGCCAGTTTGGTATTTAAGCTTCATCAAGGTATCGAGCATTTTGATCAGGCCTCTCAGGCATTTTTATTCATTCAACAGGATCTAAAAGAAGCGGATTGGCCGATCCAAGTTTTAAATTCCCCCGATAAAGGCCTCAAACTAAATCAGCCGGGGAATGGCCAATACTGCGGGGGCCCGATACTTCGAACGGTTCATTTCAGCTCAGAAGGCACCAAAATGGGAGAAGGGATTAATCGAGCCTGGTATCTGGGAAAAAGTAATGGAATCTCGAGCTTATATCTTTGGGAAAATGGAATTCGACAACCGGCCGTAAGAGGTATTGAAGCTTGGGGAATGTCTCCAAAGCTCTGGTTTGAAAGTGGAGGAGAGCGTTATGTTTTTTCTGAAATTAGAAAGAAATGAGCGAGGGATAGTTGTGATACTCGCGGTCCTGGCGACCTTATTGTTGGGCGCCTTGTGCTTAGAGGCGGAGCATTTGCTCTTGCATCTTCAGAATGAATTAGCCTTGATGAGGTCACTGCATAACTAGAAATTTGAATCTGTTACCTATCTTATCGGTCTGTACCGTACCTGGGAGTCACGATTTCCTGACTTATGCATCAGTCTTTTGATAGGGATTCAAAAATTGTTTCAGAACCCTCCAGAGATCAGTGGCCAATAATCCTCTTTGCCCTTCTGTGTGGATCAGTTTTTCTGCAGCCTGACTGTGAATCATCACGCCTAATTTAGCGGCATCTAAAAGACTCAAGCCCTGGGCAAGCAACCCCGCGATAATTCCCGATAAAACATCTCCCATTCCTGCGCTTGCCATGCCAGGGTTATGGACAGGATTTAAAAAAATCTCTTCTGGGGAATCTGCAATTAAGGTTCCACCCCCCTTTAACACAAGAACGCCCCCATAGTTCTTCAGCAGGGCTTTTACGGATCCGGTTCGATTTTTTTGAACGGTCTCTTTTGTGGTTTTTAATAATCTCGCGGCCTCGCCCACATGGGGAGTCAAAATCCAAGTGGGATCCGTTTTTATTTCAGAAGCGTATTGCGCCAAGAGATTTAATCCATCGGCATCGATGACTTTCGGTTGTTTAGCCTGAATGAATAAATCCCAGAGCTCTTTTCCCCAAGCTTCCCTGCCTAGTCCAGGTCCGAGCAAAATGACGGAAGAATTTTCAATCAAGGGCTTCAGCATGCTTAAAGATTTCAAGCCATGGCACATAAGTTCAGGACAATGGATATTCAAAAGATTCGCATGATCCGGATGGGTGATAACACTCACTAACCCAGCTCCCGTTCTGAGAGCACTTTCAGCTGCTAATCGAATCGCTCCTGAAAATCCAGGGGCTCCTCCCACAGCCAGGACATGACCAAAGTCATATTTATTCGCATCTGGGTTAGTTCGAATCGGCAATAGGTTCTTAATTTCATTCCAGTTAAGGCTTGAGCATTGTTCCATAGAGAAGTTCCAAGACTTTATTCAGCCGCGGAGCGTACTTTATTTCTTCAGAATTCGTTATCTTCGTAAAAGCAAGGGGAGGGCGATGCTTTTGCAGGGCATTTCGAAAATCGCGAGTATACTCTTCGAACTTTATTTTCTCGGAATCGCCCATGCTACGGACCTTACCTTGCTGCTTTCATCCCACCACTATTTTATTCGTAGACGATGATGCTCATCTCTTACATGGAATGTCCTTTCAACTCCTAGATCATTTTCTTCCTAAGCAATTTTGTTCCCCAGTTGAGGCACTCGATTTTTTAAAAACCTTCAAAAACAGCTCCTTCAGTGAAGCCTGCTTGCATCCCGAAATGGATTTCAAAGGAACTTTAAAAACCCTATTCAATCCTCATCGTTTTGAAACCATTTCCATTGCTGTGGTTGACTTCGCTATGCCCGATATGACGGGAGTTGAATTTCTTGAACGTATTAATACCCGAGACTGTAAAAAAGTCATGTTTACGGGAGAGGCTTGGAATATCGAAGGACTGAATATTTTCAACTTTAATTCGATCGATCGAATTTGCCGAAAATCAGAAACCTCTGAAGCCATGCGAGCCATTTTTGAAGATATGGAATTACGTTATTTTCAGGAACATACCCAGGCCCTGCTGAGCTTATTCAAGCATCAAGGAAAACCTATCCCCGCCTGCTTACTGGACCCTAATCTCATCGCTCCTGTTCTGAAAAAGTTTGAAGATAAAAAAATTGTGGAATTTTATTTGGTCAATCACGAGGGACTCTTCCTCACCCTTCAGCCCCAAGGTCAGCTGGAATGGTTTTTACTGCAAAGTGAATTGGAATTTCAAAAAAACCCTCATACCTATACTAAGGAAAGGATTCAAACTCCTACGCAAAATTATTTTTCGGCCTTTTTTCCTTATGATCCCGCCGGGTTTCCCTTGGAAAAAATTCTCCCGTTCAATCAAGTTGTTTAATTCGATTTTTCATAGGAAATTGGTATGCAATCTGTTTTAGTCAATCTTTTAAAATCTCATCGTTCTATCCGAAAATTTTCTGAAAAATCCATTCCCGCGCCTTGGCTTGAAGAATGCATCAATGCAGGAAAAGCTGCTTCCAGTTCTAGTTTTATACAGTGCACTTCCATCATTCGAATCACTGAAAAAAATCTGCGCACCCAGGTCATGGAACTTTCCGGAAACCAATCCTATATCGAAGACTGTGCAGAATTTTTAGTTTTCTGTATGGATTTTCAACGACATCAATCTATCGCTCCCAAAGCCAAACTTGGCTTTACTGAGCAAGTTCTGACAGGAGCTATTGATGTCAGTTTATTTGCACAGAATGTTGCCACCGCAGCGGAGTCCTTAGGATTGGGCATCGTTTATATTGGCGGTATTCGCAATCACCCCAAAGAGCTCTGTTCTCTCTTAAGACTGCCTCAGCAAGTTTTCCCGCTTTTCGGGCTTTGCCTGGGATTTCCTCAACAGGCTCCTGAAGTTAAACCTAGACTTCCGAATGCAGTTTTAGTTCATGAGAATGTTTATCAATCCTTAGACAAAAAACTCTTGGAAAAATATGACGAGACTCTCAAAGCTTATTACCTTGAAAGAACCGGGAATTCAAAATCCGCGACTTGGTCTCAAGATATCGAAGAAAAATTTGCCAGAGAAGCTCGGCCATTTATGAAAGAAGCGCTGCTGTCACAAGGGTTTCTAATTTATTGAGATCCTTGCTCTCGGAGAGATGACGACACCTAAGCCTTTAGTGAACGAATGTGGTAAGGTTTTATCCCTTTTAGGAGAGGGAGGTCACTTGGAGCTTCGAATTAAACCTATTTTAAAAACAGAACATCTCTGGAAGCCTTTTTCAGAGAGTCATTGTTTGATGACTATCAGTGTGGGGCAGGAGGTTCATGAGGGGGAGAAATTTTTAGCCAGCGTTCAGTTGGTGAATGCACATTTTCAGCGATGCACTTTATGCGTTGATGACACCCTTCAGCGATACACGCTCGCGCTGGGTCAGAACAAAGAGAGTGAATCCTGCTTAGAAGAAGCTCTTTATTTAGGAGACCTTTGGCTTAAGCGAAATGAAAAATCGATTCAGGCCTTTGAGCTCCCTCTAAAACTTATTCGTTGGGAGGATTGGCGCTTTCACTCGGACTTTGAAAAATTCAAAGCTGAACTGAAGTTACATTATCAAGAGGAAGCGTCTTTTCGAGAGATTTTTCTAAAAACCGTAGAGGGGTTTTTAGCGCGGTATTTGCCGAGATTAAAGATCTTTGTGGATCCAATTCGTGCTCAAAATTTGAGTTTGGAATATCTCTTCGAAGAATGTTCCGCGCTAAGACTTTGGGCTCAGACGGGCTATGACTATGAGGTGTATCCCAATCGCCGCAACTGGGCGATGAGCTTAGTGCATGAGCTTTATGTTAGAGCTCAGGGGTCTGAAGCTGCCAGCGAAGTCTTTTTGAAGTTTAAAAATCGAAAGCAGTTTCGACCCCAGGTTTTGGAAGAAATTGTGTAAAAATGAAACGGTATTGCAGAATTACACATATTTTTCGCCGAATCAGGCTTGTTTTGTCTTAGGGTCTTCGGGTGTACTTAGAGAGAACGTTTCAAATAATAAGGGATCTTTCATGAGTGGCGCCCCCCAGAAACATTGCCCGAAATCATTCCGTTTATTCCGGGATTAATCTTAGGCTCAGGAACTTTTGGAGACTGTTACCTTGTGGATACTTTAGAGGGTCTTCGAGTGGAAAAAATAATTAGAGCGACCCCAAACAAGTCTGGTGAAGGGTATGAAGGTGACTACGGAATTTTTATAAGGATTTGTCGGGAAATTCGGATTTCCCAAAACATTTATGGTTCAGATTTTTCATTTACATTAGCACCTGGTTTGCCAGA